>OCVV011361667.1_pt1 | contig 136027 bp, 129 predicted proteins | sample 1539721 | NCBI WGS metagenome assembly OCVV01 (sample SAMN02144230, study PRJEB22623) | gut metagenome | biome: sheep rumen | host: Ovis aries | place: New Zealand
CGGCTGATAACGCCTTGCTTACGGGGACTTCTCCCGCCTTCATCGCCCACTGGGCGCGGCGGGATCCGTCCCTTCGGGTACGCTTTCGGATGCCTTCCTTGATCTGACACAAAATCCATCCCACATCTGCACATGTTTTAGGTGAAAATCAGTATTACTCTGTCAAGTGACCGTAATTTTTTCTTGACCAATTTCAACTCCTCACTCCTCACTTTCCCCAAAAGCCTTCCGCCCGGGAACTGCGCTCTTTAGAGCCGGTTCCCGGGCGGAGTTTATTTATAGACTTCCTGGATGCATGGAAAAGGGTGGTGGGGGAGACGAAAATGCAGGGGGTAGAGAGAAGCTGTTTCAAGCGAAGAGCTGCAATTCGTTGGATAACATTACGCATTACGCATTAAGCATTACGCATTTGCCACCACTAAACTCCTCACTCCTCACTCCTCACTCTTGACCATTTACCTCCTCCCTTCTCCCTCCTACTTCCTACCTCATTTATAGAGTCTGATTACATTCCAGGAGGCAGCCGGCAGCAGGACTTCTTTCGCATCTGGTTTGAGGTCGGCCTGGCGGGGAGCGACGTTGTCCGGGTTCAGTTCGGTGTTGACGGCCTTGACGTCGTCGTGGTGGAGGACGGAGTGCTCCGCCTTTTGGAACGCGCCGAAGGAGCGCAGGTCCAGGGTCAGGGCGGCGTCTTCCTGAAGGTCCCGGTTGACGGCGAAGATGGTGAGGGAGCCGTCGTCCCCCCGGACCGCCGCGGCGTCCACCACAGGCACGTCCGAATAGTGCTTGGTATCGGTCTTTTCGGCGGTGAGCTGGGGGAGGAGGCTCTCGCCCCGACCGTAGAGGCTGGCCTGCATCAGCGGCCAGAAGATGGTCTGCTTCCAAGCGCCGCCGCCGGGCCGGGTCATGATGGGGGCGATGACGTTGACCAGCTGGGCCATGCAGGCGATCTTGACGCGGTCCGCGTTGCGCAGGATGGTGATCAGCATCAGGCCGACCAGCAGGGCGTCCTCAAAGTTGTAGACGTCTTCCAGCAGCGGCAGGGCGGTGCCCCAGGGCTCCCGCTTGTACAGGTCCTGATCCTGCTGGTTGGAGTGGTACCAGACGTTCCACTCGTCCAGGGAAAGGAGGACCCGCTTTTTGCTGTGCTTCTTGCCCTTGACGGCGTCGCAGATGGAGGCGACGGTGCGGATGAAGTCCTCCAGGTTGACCGAGGAGGCAAGGAAATCCGCCGTGTCGTTCGAGGGGTTCCCGTAATAGCGGTGGAGAGAGATGTAATCGACGTTGTCGTAGCACTCGCTCAGGACCGTGTATTCCCAGTCCCCGAAGGTTTTCATTTCGCTGGAGGAGGAGCCGCAGGCGACCAGCTCGATGCTGTCGTCCGTCCATTTCATCATCTTGGCGGCCTCGTTGGCGATCCGGCCGTATTCATACGCCGTCTTCTGCCCGGTCTGCCAGGGGCCGTCCATCTCGTTGCCCAGGCACCAGAGCTTGATGTCAAAGGGGTCCTTCGCCCCGTTCTTCACGCGCAGGTCGCTCCACTTGGAGCCGCCGGGATGGTTGGCGTATTCCACCACGTGCTGGGCGTCCGCCGGGCCGCGGGTGCCCAGGTTCACCGAGTACATGACGGAAGAGTTTGCCTTTTTCGCCCAGGAAGCGAATTCGTGCAGGCCGAAGGTGTTGGGGTCGGTGGTCTTCCAGGCCAGATCCAGGCGGCGGGGCCGGAGCTCCCGGGGGCCGACAGAGTCCTCCCAGTCGAAGCCGGAGACGAAGTTGCCGCCGGGGTAGCGGATCACGGGGACGTTCAGCTGGCGCACAAGCTCCAGCACGTCCCTGCGGAAGCCTTCTTCATCTGCGTTGGGATGGCCGGGCTCAAAGAGCCCCGTGTACACACAGCGGCCCAGATGCTCCACAAAGGAGCCGTAGATCCGCTTGTCGATGGGGGAAATCACATAATCCTTGTCCAGTACCAGACGGGCTTTGCGCATGGGGCAACCTCCTTGATGCCGCTGAAAGCGGCGGCTGTGAATTGATTTAACCGTTCAGGATCCGCTTGAGGAATTCCCTGGTTCTCAGGTTTTCGGGGTTCGTAAAGATCTTTTTCGGATCCCCCTCCTCCTCGATGACGCCGTCCGCCATGTACACCACATGGGTGCTGACGTCCCGGGCGAAGGCCATTTCATGGGTGACGACCAGCATCGTCATCCTGTCCTTGGCCAGGGCCTTCATGACTTCCAGCACCTCGCCGACCATTTCAGGGTCCAGCGCGGAGGTCGGTTCGTCGAAGAGAAGCACCTCCGGCTCCATCGCCAGCGCGCGGGCGATGGCGACGCGCTGCTTCTGCCCGCCGGAGATCTGGTCCGGCCGGGCGTTGATGTAAGGGGCCATGCCCACCTTGTTCAGGTAGTGGATGGCCTTGCTCCGGGCTTCCTCCCTGCCGATCTTGGAAACCTTCTGCTGGCCGATCATGCAGTTGGCCAGCACGGTCATGTTATTGAACAGGTTAAAGCTCTGGAATACCATGCCGACCTTGGCGCGGTATTTGGAGGGGTTTTGCTTGCTTACGTCCTTGCCGTGGTAGAGGATTTCGCCCGTCGTCGGCGTTTCCAGCAGGTTGATGCACCGAAGCAGGGTGGATTTTCCGCTGCCGCTGGCCCCGATGATGGAGGTGACGTCCCCCTGGTCCACGGTAAAATCGATGTCCTTGAGCACCGCGTGGGTGCCGAAGGTCTTGGAGAGGTGACGGATTTCAAGGATATGCCCGCTCATTTCGTCTCCCCCTTATAATCTCTGTTCGTTTCGTCAAACGGGGATGTGGCGTCCCGGGGCAGGCTGTAGGTGCCGGCCGTCATGACCAGCTGGTCCAGGTTGACCAGCTCGTAGTCGGACCTGCCCGCCAGCTTCTTTTCGAGCTTTCTGAGCAGGAAGGAGGCAGCCAGCGTCAGGATGAGATAGCCGCCCATCTCCAGGAAGGCCGAGGGGAAGTATTTGAAGACCGCGCCCGACACCATCTTGTGTACGGCGAAGAAGTCCGAAAAACCGATGATGAACATGACGGACGTGTCCTTCACGTTGATGATGTAGTTGTTGCCGATCTGCGGCATGATGTTGCGCAGGGTCTGGGGGAGGATCACATAGAGCATGGTCTGCCAGTGGTTCATCCCGATGGCCTTGGCCCCCTCAAACTGGCCTACGTCGATGCTCATGATCCCGCCGCGGACGGACTCGGCCATATAGGCCCCCGTGTTGATGGAGACCACCAGGATGCTGACCGTCCAGATGTTCTTAAACGTCACCCCGAAAAAATAGGGCATGCCGTAGTAGATAAACACGGCCTGAAGGATCATGGGGGTGCCGCGGAATACCTCCACGTATACGCGGATGACAATCCGGAGCAGCCGCAGCAGGAACTTTTTTAGGAAAAAGTCATTGAGCCCGTAGGGGATCGTCTGCAGGATGCCGCAGAAAAAGCCGATGACGCACCCGATCACCGTGGCGGTCACCGCCAGGATCAGGGTATTGGCGATGCCCGTCAGGTATACGTGCCCGTACTTGGCCCACAGAATTCCGATATCGGAGAAAAGCTGATTGAACATGAACGGAATACTCCCTTGTCGATCGTTTCCGGGGAAGGCTGCAAAAAGAAGCAAGCAGACAGCAGTCAAACGGATGTGGTCGATGAGAAAGACCGGATCCGCTGTCCGCTGTCTGCTGAAAGGGGCTGAGGATTTATTCGCTCAGCGGCTGAATCTTGATCGCTTCCGCCATGAGGGCGTTGAAATCATCGGCGGTTTTGTCCTTCAGATAGCTGTTGATGGCGTCCACCAGGGCGGTGTTGCCCTTGAGCACGGAGATGCCGATGTTGATTTCCTCGTCGGAAACCTTGAAATCATCCTCGGTGCCGGAGAAGTCCAGGATCACCAGGTCGGGATAGGCGATCAGCGCGCCCTGGGCAGTGGGCATGTCGGTGCAGACAAAATCAACCGTGCCGGAGGCGACGGCCATCAGCATCGCCGGAGCGGATTCCGCGGGCATGCCGATCTGGGCATTGGGAATCTGGGGCAGGCAGGAATCATACCAGATGGTGCCGCTCTGGCTGGTGCAGCTGCCGCCGGCCAGGTCGGAAATGCCCTTGGCCTGGGCAAACTTGCTGTCCTTCCGGGCCAGGCAGACGATGCTGGCGTACAGATAGGGGCCGGCGAAATCCACCGCTTCCATCCGCTCGGAGGTCATGCTCTGGCCGGCGATGACCGCGTCGCAGACGCCGCTCTGCACCGCCGGAATCAGGGAATCCCAGTCCAGCTGCATGATTTCGAGCTGCCAGCCGTTGGCCTCGCAGATCGCCTTGGCGGTCATCACGTCGTAGCCGTTGGCATACAAAAGGGAATCCTTGATTGGCACGGCGTCGTTGGCGTTGTCGGGCTGGGCCCAGTTATAGGGAGCGTAGGCGCATTCCATCGCGACGGTCAGCACCCCGTCCTCCAGGCCGGGGATCGTTCCCTCGGCATAGGCGGCGGAAACGAAAAGCAGCATGAATACCATCATCATGGCAGCCATTTTTTTCATCAATTCATACCTCCTCAAGCGGTTCTGTTCTCTGTCGGAAAAAGACTGATCTTCCGTAAGCAACAGTATAACATGAACCGGAGGAAATGCGTTGTTTTTTCTCTGTTTATGAAGCCCTCGCAAGGGGGACTCTGTCCCCCTTGCGGGAACCCCCTACGCCTTTGCCTCTCGCGTCTTCGACGCTCCCGGGCGGCAAAGGCGCAAGGAATTTATTTTTGCTCCCGCAGGTCAAGCCTGCTTCGCAAAAATACTCCTCGCGACGTACATGCCGCCGCTGCGGATTTAAAATGGAGGGGCTGCGGCCCCTCCAAACCTCCCGGAGTTTTTTATTGGATGTCCAGATGTCAGAAATTCCTGCTCATATCGTACCGCTCGTAGAATTCCCTGCGGAAATCGAGGAAACGGTCGTGGGCGATGGCGTCTCGGATTTCCTCCATCAGGCGGATCAGGTAGCGCAGGTTGTGGATGGTGGCCAGGCGCGCCCCGGTGATTTCGCCGACCTTGAGCAGGTGGCGGACGTAGGCACGGGTGTGGTTCTGGCAGGTGTAACAGTCGCAGTCGTCCTGGATGGGGTTGAAATCCTCCGCGTAGACCGCGTTGCGGATCACCATGCGGCCGTTCTTGGTCAGCACCGTGCCGTTTCTGGCCACGCGGGTGGCCAGCACGCAGTCGAACATGTCGACCCCGCGCAGCACGCCCTCCACCAGGCAGTCCGGCGTGCCCACGCCCATCAGATAGCGGGGCTTGTTGGCCGGCATGTAGGGCATGAAGGCGTCCAGCATTTCGTACATGATGGGCTTGGGCTCGCCCACGGACAGACCGCCGATGCCGTAGCCGATCATGTCCATATCCGCCAGGGTCTTGGCGCTTTCGATGCGCAGGTCCCGGTCGAAGGCTCCCTGCACGATGCCGAAGAGGGCCTGGTCCGGCCGGCTGTGGTGGGCCTGGCACCGCTTCGCCCAGCGGTGGGTGCGCTCCATGGCGTCACGCGCGTCTTCTTTAGAGCAGGGGTAGGCGGAGCAGATGTCAAAGGCCATGGCGATGTCGCTGCCCAGGGATTCCTGGATGTCCATCGCGATTTCGGGGGAGATAAACTGGCTGCTGCCGTCCAGATGGCTGCGGAAGGCAGCCCCCTCCTCGGTGATTTTCCGGAGTCCCGCCAGGGAAAACACCTGGAAGCCGCCGCTGTCGGTGAGGATCGGGCGGTTCCAGTTCATGAAGCGGTGCAGGCCGCCGGCCTTTTCCACCAGCTTCTCCCCGGGCCGCAGATGCAGGTGGTAGGTGTTGGCGAGGATGATCCGCGCCTCGATCTCTTCCAGCTCCTGGCTGGTCATGGCCTTGACGGTGGCCTGGGTGCCGACGGGCATGTAGATCGGGGTGGGGATGTCCCCGTGGGGGGTGTGAAAAACGCCCAGCCGCGCGCCGGACTGCGCGCAGGTGTGGATCAGTTCGTAGGAAAAATATTGGCTCATAAAACTCCTTGTGACTGTGCAGTATTCCTGACATCATGAATGTGCCGGAAATTCTGCAGAAGGGGTGATCAGGGGGAGACTTCCCCCTGATGGAAATCCGCAGCGGCGGCATGTACGCCGCGAGGAGCATTTTTGCGGAGCAGAGCTTGCCCTGCGGGAGCAAAAATGCGTACCTTGCGGATTTGCCGCCCGAGAGCGTCGAAGACGCGAGAGGCAAATCCGTCGGGGGGTTCCGTAGGGGGGTCGTTAGACCCCCTTGCGGTAACCATTCAGTCTATGACTGAATGGTTACGTCATCGGCCACTTTCTTAACAGCCCCTCCAGGTCTCCGGCGAAGCCTTCCCACTGAGCGCCTTCGGGCACGGGGGCCAGGAAGGTCATTTTCTGGTGGGTGGTGGGGTGCTCAAAGGACAGCCGCATCCCGTACAGGGCGATCTGCTCGCTGCCCTGGCCGTTTCCGTAGCGGTGGTCGCCGACCAGGGGATGGCCGGCGTGGGACATCTGCGCGCGGATCTGGTGGGCGCGGCCGGTCTCCAGGCGGATGGCGCAGAGGCTGCGCCCGTTTTTCACCGCCACGGTCATTCCGTTCAGGATGGCCAGCTTGCCTTCCCGGAACAGATGGTCGGGGACGACGGTCACGATGTTTTTGCTTTCGTCCTTTTTCAGATAGTTGACCAGGCGGAAGCGGGGCTCCGTTTTGCCCTCGCAGACGCAGACGTATTCCCGGCACAGCTCATGCTCCCGGACCTGTTTGGAAAGCCGCTCGGCCGCCTTGCTGGTCCGGGCGAAGACCAGCAGGCCGCCCACCGGCCGGTCCATCCGGTGGACCAGGCCGATATACGCCTTGCCGGGCTTCTGATATTTTTCTTCCACGTAACCTCGCACCTGGGAAAGCAGGTCCGGGTCGCCGGTGGCGTCCCCCTGGGTCAGGAGGTTTTCAGGCTTCACCACCACCAGCAGGTGGTTGTCTTCATACAGGATGTTTATTTCGTTTTCCATAAAAAACCCCTTTGAAATTCATAATGCGTAATTCGTAATGCGTAATTTTTTGTCGTGATCGGAAGGCATTCCGCGCCGAAGGCGCGCATTACGCATTGGGCATTACGCATTACGCATTATCCATTGTTTTCCCATCTTCCTGTCGCTCCGCAGGGCAGGACGCCGCCGGAGCGGACCGGCAGACAGACCTCCTGGGAATCGATGCGCCCGCCGAAGCGGGATTGGACCGTTTTTTCCAGGATGTTGGAAAGCACGGCGGGCTGCAGGCCGGTGGTATAGCTGTTGATAAAGAAGAACAGGGGACGGTCGGACAGGAGCCTGGCGCAGGCGAACACCAGCGGATAGAGCTCGTTTTCAAGCTTCCAGATTTCGCCGGAGGGGCCGCGCCCGTAGCTGGGCGGGTCCATGAGGATGGCGTCATAGCGGTTTTCCCGGCGGTACTCCCGTTGAACGAAGGCCATGGCGTCCTCCACGATAAAGCGGAAGCGGTCCTCCGGAAGCTGGCACAGCTCCCGGTTGCGCTTGGCCCACTGCACCATGCCCTTGGCGGCGTCCACGTGGGTGACGTGGGCACCGGAGGCGGCGCAGGCGGCCGTCGCCCCGCCGGTATAGCCAAAGAGGTTCAGCACCCGGACGGGACCGTTCCTTTGCTCGATCAGCGTCCGCATCCGGTCCCAGTTGACGGCCTGCTCGGGGAACAGGCCCGTATGCTTGAACCCGGTCGGCCGGACGAAAAAGCGCAGATCGCGGTAGGCGACGGTCCATTCCTCCGGGAGGGAACGGCGGTAGCTCCACGCCCCGCCGCCCCTTTCGGAGCGGCGGTAATGGGCGTGGGCCTGGGCCCACTCGGCCTTGGGAAGGGCCGGGGGCCAGATGGTCTGGGGGTCGGGCCGGGCGAGGAGATAGTCTCCCCAGCGCTCCAGCTTTTCCCCGCTGCCGGTGTCCAGGACTTCAAAGTCCTGCCAGTCAGAGGCGATAAACACGAAAGGCTCCTTGGTGATGTTTATGTTGAGAAATCAGGGGATCAAAGGCGAGATCAGACCTTTTCCACGCGGAGGGTGACCTTTTCGCCGTTCAGGTCGGTTTCCTTGACGGCATCGTCCGCGGTCTCGGTGGCGGACAGGTCGTCGGCCAGCACGGCCCGCTGGATCATCTCGCGGCAGGCGTTCAGGGCCTTGGCCACCTTCTTGCTGCCGCCGACGGTCAGGCGGATCCGGTCGGTCAGCTCCAGGCCGGACTCCTTGCGCAGGGTCTGCACCTTGCTGATCAGCTCGCGGGCATAGCCCTCCAGGATCAGGTCGTCGGTCAGGTTGGTGTCCAGCACCACGGTGACGCCGCCTTCGCTCTGGGCCATGAGGCCGGGCTTCTGCTCGGTTTCCACCAGCACGTCGCTCTGGGCCAGGGTCACTTCCGTGCCGTCCAGCTCAAAGGAGACAGTGCCGCCCTTTTCAAAGGCCTCTACCACGGCGGCCCCGTCCATTTCCTTCAGGTGCGCCCCGATTTTGCCCAGCAGCTTTCCGTAGCGCGGGCCCAGGGTGCGCATCTGGGGCTTCAAGCGATAGGAAACAAAGTCGTTCGCCTTTTCGGAGATCTCCACCTGGCGAACGTTCAGCTCGTCCTCGATCAGGCCGGCGTACTCGCTGCCAAAGGACGCGCCGACCACGTACAGGGTCGCCAGCGGCTGGCGTACCTTGAGGTTGGCCAGGTTGCGGCAGGACATGCCCAGCTGCTTGACCTTGAGCAGGGCGTCCATCTGGCGCTCGATATCCGGGTCGATCATGCTCTCGTCCGCCTGGGGGAAGTCGCAGAAATGCACGCTTTCCGGGGCGTCCTCATACTGGGTGCGGACGAGGTTCTGGTACATGGATTCAGACAGGAAGGGGATAAAGGGAGCCAGCAGCTTGGACAGGGTCACCAGCACGTGGTAGAGGGTGACGAAGGCGGCTTCCTTTTCGCCTTCCATGCCCTTGCCCCAGAAGCGCTCGCGGCCGCGGCGCACGTACCAGTTGGATAGCTCGTCCACAAAGGCGGTCAGGGCCCGGGAGGCGGCCAGCACGTCGTAGGTATTCAGGCTTTCGTCCACGGTCTTGATCAGGGTGTTCAGCCGGGAGAGGATCCACTTGTCCATCAGCGTCAGGCTGACGGAATGCAGGTCATGGGCCTTGGGGTCAAAGCTGTCCAGGTCTGCGTACATCACGAAGAAGGCGTAGGTGTTCCACAGGGTGCCCATGAACTTGCGCTGCACCTCGGAGACGATCTCTCCGGAGAAGCGGGAGGGCAGCCACGGAGCGCCGGAATAGAAGTACCAGCGGATGGCGTCCGCCCCCTGCTCGTTGAGGACCGTCCAGGGGTCCACCACGTTGCCCAGGTGCTTGGACATCTTGCGGCCGTCCTTGTCCTGCACGTGGCCCATGACCAGGCAGTTTTTGAAGGAGGGCACGTCGTCGAACAGCAGGGTGCTGATGGCCAGCAGGGTGTAGAACCACCCGCGGGTCTGGTCGATGGCCTCGGAGATAAAGTCGGCCGGGTAGCGCTTCTCAAACTCTTCTTTGTGCTCGAAGGGATAGTGCCACTGGGCAAAGGGCATGGAGCCGGAATCGTACCAGCAGTCGATGACGTCCTTGACGCGGCGCATTTCCTTGCCGCAGTGGGGGCACTTGATCAAAACATTATCGATGTAGGGACGGTGGAGCTCCGGCAGGTTGACCGGGCCGACCGCCATCTGCATCAGCTCTTCCTTGCTGCCGATCACGTGGACGTGGCCTTCCTCGCACTGCCAGACCGGCAGGGGAGTGCCCCAGTAGCGTTCGCGGGACAGACCCCAGTCCACCACGTTCTCGACAAAGTTGCCCATCCGGCCTTCCTTGATGTTGTCGGGCATCCAGTGGATGGAACGGTTATTGGCCACCAGCTGGTCCCGGACCGCGGTCATGCGGATGTACCAGGTGGGGCGGGCGTAATAGAGCAGCGGGGTGTCGCAGCGCCAGCAGTGAGGATAGTCGTGCTCGAACTTGGGCGCGGCGAACAGCAGGCCCCGGGCGCTCAGGTCCTTTAAGACCTCCGGGTCGGCGCTGACGGCGCCGTTGTCCATTTCCTTCTGGGTGGGCTTGCAGCGCATGCCGGCAAAGGGCGTGCCTTCCTTCATGCGGCCTTCGTTGTCCACCAGCTGGACGAAGGGAATATCGTACTTTTTGCCCACGCGGGCGTCGTCCTCACCGAAGGCGGGGGCCTGGTGGACGATGCCAGTGCCGTCCGTCATGGTGACGTAATCGTCGCAGCAGACGAAGAAGGCCTTTTTGCCCTGCTGCTCGGCCAGCTTCTGAGCGGCCTCGTACAGGGGCTCGTATTCCCGGTATTCCAGCTCCTTGCCGGCCATGGTGGCCAGCACTTCGTAGGCCTTTCCGTCCTCGCGGAGCTCATGGCGTTCCTTTAAGGGGCTCAGCACGGTGTCCAGCAGGGCTTCGGCCAGGTAATAGACGTTGCCGTCGATGGCCTTGACCTTGGCGTAGGTCTCGCTGGGGTTCACGCACAGGGCGACGTTGGAGGGCAGGGTCCAGGGGGTGGTGGTCCAGGCGAGGAAATAGGCGTCCTCGTCCTTGACCTTGAAGCGGACCACGGCGGAGCGCTCCTTGAGCGTCTTATAGCCCTGGGCCACCTCGTGGCTGGACAGGCCGGTGCCGCAGCGCGGGCAGTAGGGGACCACCTTGTGGCCCAGGTACAGCAGGCCCTTTTCCCAGATCTTCTTTAAGGACCACCACTCGGACTCGATATAGGTGTCGTGGTAGGTGACGTAAGGATGCTTCATGTCCGCCCAGTAACCGACCCGGTCGGACATGTCTTCCCATTCGTGCAGGTATTTCCAGACAGATTCTTTGCACTTCTGGATGAAGGGCTCGATGCCGTATTCCTCGATCTGCTGCTTGCCGTTGATGCCCAGCAGCTTTTCCACTTCCAGCTCCACCGGCAGGCCGTGGGTGTCCCATCCGGCGATGCGCAGGACGGACTTGCCCTTCATGGTCTGGTAGCGGGGGAAGAGATCCTTGATGGCGCGGGTCTCCACATGGCCGATGTGGGGGCGGCCGTTGGACGTGGGCGGTCCGTCGTAGAAGGTGAACTGCTCGGGCGCTTCGTCGCGCAGGTGGAAGCTGCGCTCCATGATGTTGTTGTCCTTCCAGAACTGCAGCACTTCTTTTTCACGCGCCGCAAAGTTCATGTCGGTGCTGACCTTATTGTACATGTTGTGCCTCCAGGGATTCAGAATGAAAAGGTAGGAAGTAGAAGGTAGGAGGTAGGAGGTTTTTGGATAGCGATCGACGCAATCAAAAAGCCGTCTCTGTCTGATCAACAGGGACGGCTCAAATACCGCGGTACCACCCATGTTGACGGAAGGTTTGCTTCCGCCCGCTCAAAGCCCCGATAACGGGGGGCATGCGCCCGCGCTGAACGTTTTTCACGCGAGAGGCTCCGGAGTGATCCGGAAAACCGACGCCCGCCGGGCTTGCACCGCCCCCGGCTCGCTTGAATGGCGTTTCACGGTTTCCCCGTCTCCTTCATCGCCGTAACAGATTGCATTATATAGGAAAAAACGGCTTTTGTAAAGCGGGAAATTCGCCTTACAGCTCTTCGCTCCGGTATTGGGCCGGTCCTGTTTTGTAAAGACTGCTGCCCAGGCTGTCGATCAGCACGATGGCCGGGAAGCGGGAGAGGGTCAGCAGGCGGATGGCTTCCGTGCCCAGGTCCGGGAAGGCGATCACCTCGGCGCTCTGGATGGACCGGGCCAGCAGGGCGGCCGCCCCGCCGATGGCGCCGAAATAGACGGCGCGGTTCCGGATCATCGCCTCTACGACCGCGGGGGAGCGCGCGCCCTTGCCGATCATGCCAACGAGGCCGGCGTCCAGGAGGGCCGGGGTGTAGCTGTCCATCCGGTAGCTGGTGGTGGGCCCGGCGGAGCCGATGGGCAGGCCGGGCGGGGCGGGGGAGGGACCGACGTAATACAGCGTCTGATTGAGGAGGGGCAGAGGCAGCTCTTTTCCTTCCTCCATCAGGGCGATCAGCCGCTTGTGCGCGGCGTCCCGCGCCGTATAGACCGGCCCGGTCAGCGTGACCAGGTCGCCCGCCCGCAGGGAAGCGGCTTCGTCCCTGGCCAGCGGCAAAGTAAGCTCTCGGATCATCGGCGTTTCCCTTTCAGATGGCGATTTCCCCGTGACGGGAGGCGTGGCAGCAGATACATACGGCAACCGGCATCCCGGCGATGTGGGTAGGGGCGTATTCAGCGCTGACCCAAAGGGCGGTGGTCAGGCCGCCGATGCCGGCCGCGCCGATGCCGGTGCGGTTGATGCGGTCCAGCGCCGTTTGTTCGAGCGCCGCGTAGCGGGGGTCCGGGTGATGGACGCCCAGGGGCCGGGCGGTGGCCCGCTTGGCCAGGAGGGGAGCGATTTCAAAGTCCCCCCCGATGCCGACGCCCACGACGATGGGCGGGCAGGGATTGGGCCCGGCCTCCCGGACGGCGATGACGATGGCGTTCAGCACGCCCTCTTCCCCCGCGGCGGGGGGCAGCATGAAAATCCGGCTCATGTTCTCGCTGCCAAAGCCCTTGGCGATGCCCATCAGGCGGACGCTCTCCCCGGGCTCCATGGACAGGTGCAAAACAGCGGGGCAGTTGTCCCCGGTGTTTTTCCGCTCAAACAAGGGGTCTTCTACGATGGATTTCCGGAAATAGCCTTCCTCGTAGGCCTCGCGGACGCCCTGTTGGACGGCCTCGTTCAAATCGCCGCCGGTAAAATGGACGTCCTGGCCGACGGTCAGAAAGCAGATGGCCATCCCCGTGTCCTGGCAGAGGGGCAGGCCGGTTTCTTCGGCGGCGGCGTAATTGTCCGTAAGTTGGGTCAGGGCGTAGCGGGCGGCGGGCGAAATTTCTTTTTCCAGCGCCGAGCGCATGGCCGCCTCAACGTCCGGGCCGATCTTTCGGTTGATGTCCAAAAACAGCCGCCGGACGGCGTCCCGGACGGCGGAAACGGGGAGTTCTCTCATGTTAAGGGTCCCTCCTGATGATGACGGGGCTTTGCTGAAACAGGGGCGTCGCGCTGCGGCAGCCAAGGCCGCGGATCCGCTCGGCCCGGTCGTCCCAGGCAAATTCGCCGGCAAAGTCGGCGGCCTTGGCTACGACGGGCAGGACGCTCTGCCGCTTGATGGTGGAGAGCAGGGGCTGGGCCCCCTCCCGGAAGCCCAGGAGACGGACGCAGGAAAGGTGCTGTGGCAGGGCGGCGCGGGGCAGGTCCAGCAGAACCTGGGACAGATACCTGCGAAGGGTGGCGCGGGTATAGCGGCGGCTGACGGCGAGGTCCAGCAGGGCTTCTGACGAGGACGCGTGCTTTGCGTGCTTTAAAATCAGCTCGGGCAGGCCGTCCTGGAGGGTCGTATAGCGGGCCAGGGCGGCGCAGTCCATCCCGATCAGGCGGTAGAAAAGGGCCTGATCCAGGGCGTCCGGCGCGCAGACCCGGCCGTTTTCCAGAAAAAGGGCCGCTTCCCTGGCACATGAATCCGGCAGATGGCGCAGGGCCTCCGCCGTTTTCCCCTGAGCGATCAGCCCGCGGATCACGGAGGAGGAAACAAAGCCCTCCGTTTCCAGCTCGTCCCGCTTCCCGGCCCGCTGGATCGGTACGGGCACCATCCGGGAAGAAGTAGCGGCAAGCTTTCGCAGATAGGCGATCCCTAAGTTGTTGTTGGGCTTCTGGGTGATGTCGGGCGGGATGCCGCAGACTTCTGCCAGGGCTTCCGCGCGGGCGCGGACCGGGGCGAGGCCGACTTTGAGCTTTTCGGTCAGGGCCTTTTCCAGCGCCGGGGAGGGACGGTTCAGGGCTTCTGCGCATTTTTCCAGCAGGGGAAAGGCGGCCTGATCCTCACAGCCGAAGGCGATGTGGGTCACGACCCCCAGGCCGTTCAGCGCCTGAACGCCGCCCAGGGCGAAGCGGTCCGCCTCCATGACGGAAAAGGAAACGGGCAGGGCGAACACGGTGTCCGCTCCGCCCAGCAGGGCCATCCTGGCCCGGTCGCATGTGGAAAAAAACGAGGGGCTCCCGCGCTGGGTGAAGGCGGTCGAGAGGACGCAGACGACATAGTCCGCTCCGCTGGCCTCCCGGGCCTGCTGAAGGTGCCAGGCGTGCCCCCGGTGAAAGGGATCGTATTCCGCTATGATGCCGCAAACCCGCATGCGAACTCCGTTCTATCCGTCAGCCTTCCGCCTGCTGCTTGCCCCGTCTGAACAGGGAAGCGCCGGTGCGGCGGAAGCGGACGCGGTTTTCTTTGGCGTAAGCTTCCGCGTCGGACCCGGGAGAAACCGTCAGCGTCAGACGGGGGCAGTCCGTCAGGGCATTGCGGCCGATGCGGACCGGGGAGGAGGAAAACTCCAGTTTCTCCAGCGAGGCGCAGCCGCGGAAGGCGCTGTCGCCCAGCCATTTTAATTCCAGGGGCAGGTTGACGGAAACCAGGGAAACGCAGTTCCGAAACGCGTCGTCCCCGATCAGGCCGACGCTTTCGGGCAGGGAGAGGTCCGTCAGCCTCCGGCAGCCCTCGAACAGGCCGTTTTCAATCTTCTGCAGGATGTCCGGCAGCAGGACGGACTGGAGGCTTTCACAGCCGGAAAACGCCTCCGCCCCGATCTGGCGGACGGAGCCGGGCAGCTGCATCCCCTGGAGCCGGCTGCAGCCGGAAAAAGCCCGCGCCCCGATGGAGGTGAGGCTGGGGGGAAGAATGACCTCCTCCAGAGAGGTGCACATGGAGAAAGCATCGTTCTGTATGGACACGAGGCTCAGCCCCAGGTCGATCGTCCGGGGGCCGACGCACCAGGAAAAGGCGTTTTCCGCGATTGAGGTGACCCCGACGGGCAGAACGATCTCCCGGTCCAGCTTGCCGGCCGGGCAGCACAGCAGGATCTTGCCCCGCCTGTCCAGCAGCATCCCGTTTTCAACCCGGAAGGCCGGGTGGTCCTCCGGCAGGGAAAAGGCCTCCAGGGCGCTGCAGCGCAGAAAGGCGGAAGCGCCGATCTCCCGGAGGGAGTGGGGCAGCTGGATGGACCTAAGCCGCGTGCAGCCACTGAAGGCCTCTCGCCCAATGGCACTGACCCCCTCCGGCAGGGTGACCGAAGTGACGGGCAGGCCGGAAAACGCCTCCGGGCCGATGGAGGTCACCGGCAGATCACCGAAAAAAGCGGGGACGACCGCGATGCTGTCCCCGCTGTAGCGGACCAGCTCCGCGCCGCCGTTTCGGGCCGGCGCGAAGACAGATTCTTTGGCTGTGTTGTGGCGCACAGTATTCACGTCCTTTTGTGTAGGCTTTTCCCCGTTACTTCTGCCACGGCCAGCGGAATTCGTGCTTATAGGGGAAATGGAACTGCCTGCAGTAGCGCTCTGCGTAGGAGCTCTTCCCCACGATCAGCGTCAGGCGGTCGCAGTTGTTGAAGGCCTTATATTCGATGCTGGTCACGTTTTCCGGGATTCGGAGGCTGTGAAGGCTCGTGCAGCCGGAAAACGCCCTGCTGCCGATGCTGCGCAGCGAGGAGGGAAAGTCGATTTCCCTGAGGGCGGCGCAGTGATAAAAGGCATACCGGCCGATGCTGCGCAGGCCGTGGTGGATTTTGACCTTGGCCAGGCGGTCGCAGTGCACGAAGGCGAACTCCCCGATCTGCAGAAGGTCCTGGGGCAGCTCGGCCGCTTCGCCCGTGAGCGCGGGCAGGGAGAGGACCAGCAGACGGTTTGGCAGGTCGATCAGATAGCTGCCCTCCCGGCGGAATACGGGATGATCCTTTGGTACTTCCAGCTTTTTCAGGTTCACGCAGCCGCGGAAAACGGACCGGCCCATCCGGGCCAGGCTGTCCGGCAGCCGGAGCTCTTCCAGCTTTTCGCAGTCCGAAAAGGCATGGGAGCCCATGCCCCCCAGTTCCCCGGGCAGCACCACGGTTTTCAGGTTTTTAGCCCCTTCAAAGGCCGAATGGCGCAGGTCGCGCACCGAGGCGGGAACCTCGAACACCTCCTGCGTCCGTCCGGAGGGATAGCGGACCAGGGCGTTCCCCTCCCGGTTGTACAGAACCCCGTCCTGTACGGAAAAATAGGGGTGATCGGCGGGGACGTCGAAGCCGGTAACGGGACCGCCCTGCGCAAAGGCGTCCGCGTCCACCTGGGAAACGGGGATGCGCTCCACGAACCTGGGAATTGCCACCGTACCGCCCCGCCCATGATACTCAGACAGCGACAGGGTGCCGTTGTCCAGGGGTTCAAAGACAAAGTCGTCCGTTTGATATGTCGGCATGGCTGCTCCTTCAAGCTGGTGTCCGTAAGAAGGGACACGCAGAAGAAAATGACCGTCGGGACGGCTGCCGGTCAGCCCTGGGGTTCCCTGCTTACGCCGCCACACGATCGCTTGACGATACTATATCACAATCCCCGTCATTCGACAACCAAAAAACGGTTTTTAAAACCGTTTTTAGAATATGGGGAAAAATTATCACATGGACCGCACTGCTTTCCGCTCCGGGGTGTACCGGCTTTTTATGGCTGATACGGCGTTTTGCACTGCGGGCATCCGTGATGGGTGACGGCAAATTCCGGGGTCATCCGGCTGCCGCAGCGGGGGCACTGGATGTAGATGGAATCCGCCTGGATCCAGCCGGAGCGGCCGATCATGTCGGTCTGCTGGGGGACGGCGGTCCGGGGCAGGGAGATTTCCGGCTGCTCCTCCGCGGGGGGAGCTTCCCTTCGTCCGCGTGCGCTTTGGGAACGGCGCTGCCTGGGCGGCGGTTCCTGACCGGGCAGGGTATACCCGGCCTTGGCGTAATGCGAGGAGGCGCCGGAGGAGCCTTCCAGCGCCCGGTCGAAGCGGGCCTGATGGAGGTCGTCCGTCATCTGCCCGAAGGCGTACAGGGCGCAGGCCGCCGTCCATGAAAGAAAGCCGCCCACCGCGGTGATCGCCACGAAGGCAGGCAGGCACAAAAGGACGGAGATGGACGCCGCGCTCATCTGCACCCAGGCAAAAATGCCGAGGCCCAGGGTGAGCGCGAGACATACGGCCAGAAAAACGCCGGACAGGCGCATGATTTTTTTACCGGAATTTTCGAACACGGTACAGCTGCCTCCTGCTCTATCGGACGGGCGCAAACGCCAGCGCAAACGAGGGACCCAATGATTGTAACTTTTTTGTTAATTTTACACCAGATCCGACGAACATTCAATGAAGGTTCGTTACCATAAGATTACTATAATTTAACAATTAAAGGACGATTTTGTTACATAAATGTTAAATTCTTCGCTCGTCCGGCTTGCCAGCGGAGGCGGAAGGGGGTATAATAAGACCCTGAATACGGAAAAGACGCGGGAGAACCGCTTTTTGAATGGGAAGGAAACGGGTATGAAAAAGTTTGGCGTGACGTTGATCATTGTAGGAATTATTCTGTACGCCCTGGCGGCCCTGCTGGGGGTGACGGTCCGGGACGACGAGAGCATCAGGGCTCTTTCCCGCATGACCGGGATCACCATCGCCCCGGAGAACGCCGACGCCCTTTTGGCTATGCCCCAGGCCAACGAGCTGTCCGGCACGAGCCACTGGATGCTGTCCCTCTCCAAGCACGTGCCCGTGATCAGCTCCGCCGGCATCGGGTGCGCGGGGGTCGGCCTGCTGATCATCCTTTTGTCCCTGATCATCAAGCCCATTTTGAGCATCGCCCTGCTGGCGGCCATCGCCGGGGTGTGCTATTTCGCCTACCAGGGGAACCTCGGGGTCAGCGTGCAGAGTTTTATCCAGGGCGTGCTCCAGAGCATCCAGGACCTGCTGGGCAGGGCCATCGCCTGGGTCAGGAGCGCCCCTCAGATTCACTTGCCGTAAAGCGGCCTGTCCGGGGAGGGAAGGATGATCTCCCCGGAGGAAAACCGAAAATCATGGCCGGCCAGGTTCCCGGAGGCGGGAGCCTGGCTGTTTTTTTCCGCCGCGACCCGGTTGCGCAGGGCTGTCATGTGGTCGGAGGGCAGGCAGCCCATCTCCCTGAAAAACGCCCTGCGGAAGGTGCGCATGTTGGTAAACCCGCAGGCGTCGCAGATCCAGGTCAGCGTCAGGTTCGGGTTCCGCATCATCATCCGGGCGCGGTTGACCCGGATGGCGTTGATAAAGTGGCGGAAATTCGTATGCATTTTTTCCGAAAAGAAATGGGACAGGTGGGAAGGGCTGATGCCCAGGGCCTGGGCCGCGCTTTCCAGGGTGATGTCCTCATAGGCGTGCTCGGAGATATAGCAGATGATCCGGTATCCCAGGTCCTGCCCGCTGTAATTGTAGACCGGGCGGTAGGTAAGATTATGCAGGGTCGCGGCCAGCAGCACGTGGAGAAAGGCGACGCAGAGCGGCAGGCTGGTTTCCATCTGGAGCTTTTCCAGCTGGCTTACGGCCATCTGGAGCTCCGGCCCGGTGTCTTTGGCCCGAAGGATAGGGCTTTCCGGCTGCAGGCCGTGAAAGGTGCCTTCGTATTCCGGGATGATGTCCGGGGGGAAAATGGCCGTGATGCCCCTGGCGTCCGGACTCAGCGCGTCGTAGCTGTGGGGGATCAGGGGAAAGGCGATGCCCGCGTCCCCCGGCTCCAGGCGGTACTGCACCCCGTCGATGCCGACCACGGCGTATCCGCGGGTCACGACGACCAATTCGGCCATATTATGCACGTGGGAAGGAAAGACATAGCGGGTCATTCCGCCGATGAACAGTTTCTCCTTGCGCTCTTCGTAGAACACGTCCATATGCTCCTCCAAAGGCGGAACGCGGCGTTTTGTCCCGCTCTCTTTTTTCTGTCTGTTGCCCGTATTATACCCCGTTTGGGACAAAAAGAAAAGACCCGCTCCGCAGAAAAAGCAATTTTTGTCCCCTGTTCCGAGACAAAAAGCATTGTAGAGGCTTTTTCGTCATGCTATAATTTGATCCAGGATGACAATTGATGGATGCTTGAGGCGGACGGCCTTTGTATTTGCGTTTGTCCAGGCTGATTTCGGCCCCGGGAAAGGGTGTGAAACGATGAGCAAGAAGACCAGATCGTACGTGGAGTTCCTGTACATCCTCCCGTTCCTGATCCTGGTGGCGCTGATGTCCTATTATCCCCTGTACGGGTGGATCTACGCCTTCCATGATTACATGCCGCCCAAGCCGATTTCGTCGGAGACCTTCGTGGGGCTCAAATGGTTCCAGTTCATCGTGTCCAACCCGGTCCGCCGGGCGGACGTGTGGCGCGTGCTGGTCAATACCTTTGCCATGAGCGGCATCTCCCTGGCCTTCAGCTGGTTCCCGATGGTGTTCGCGGTGTTTCTCAACGAGATCCGCTGCAAGCCCTACCAGAAATTCGTCCAGACCGTCACCACCCTGCCCAACTTCATCAGCTGGGTGCTGGTGTACTCGGTGGCCTTCAACGTACTGAGCTCCACCGGGGCGGTCAATACGGTGCTGACGGGCCTGGGCCTGATTGACAAGCCCATCGCCTTCCTTAACTCCAAGGACCATATCTGGTTCAAGATGTGGCTGTGGCTGACGTGGAAAAACGCCGGCTGGGCGGCGATCATGTACCTGGCGGCCATCAGCGCCATCGACGATCAGATGATTGAAGCGGCCAAGGTGGACGGGGCGACCCGGATGCAGATCATCTGGCGGATCACCTTCCCCTGCCTGCTGCCAACCTACTTCGTCATCGTCATGCTGAACTTGGCCAATTTCCTGTCCAACGGCATGGAACAGTACTACGTCTTCCAGAACAACTTCAACCGAAAAACCATCGAAGTGCTGGATCTGTACGTGTACAACTACGCGACCCAGGGCCGCGGCAATTACCCGCTTTCCACGGCCATCAGCATGCTCAAGAGCATCGTGAGCGTGGTGCTGCTCTTCGTGACGAATACCGTTTCCCGCCTGGTGCGCGGGGAAGGCTTCGTGTAAGCGGAAGGGGGCGGATACAGTATGTTCAAAACGGCGGAAAAAAGAAAAAAGCACATCAATCCCATGGACATTCAAAGTCCTGGCGACCGCGTCGTTACCGTCATCACCTACATCGTCTATGCCATTTTCGCCTTCGTGTGCGCCTATCCCTTCTACTATATCATCATCAACTCCATCAGCGCCAACAACCTAAGCGAGCGGGGCCGGGTGCTGTTCTGGCCCATGGAGATCCACTTTAAGAATTACAGCCGCATGGTTAGCATTCCGGGCCTTTTGCAGGCGGCCAAGATTTCGGTGCTGCGCACGGTTGTGGGCACCGCGTTCACGGTGATTACGGCCGCGTTCCTTGGGTATATGTTCACCCGGGACACCCTGTGGAAGAGGAAGCTCTGGTTCCGCTTCGTCGCCGTCACCATGTACGTCAACGCCGGCATCATCCCCTGGGTGCTGTCCATGAGGAACCTGGGCCTGGCCAACAATTTCTGGGGCTATATTTTCCCCATGGTGGTGCAGCCGTTTTACATCATCCTGTGCAAGACGTACTGCGAGTCGGTGCCCCGGGAGCTTCAGGACGCGGCGGAGATCGACGGGGCGGGGACGCTCAGGGTCTTTACCTCCATCATGCTGCCGGTGATCACGCCGATCCTGGCCACCATCGCCATCTTCGCGGCGGTCAACCAGTGGAACTCCTTCCAGGACAACCTGCTGCTGATCACGAACCGCCATGACGAGCTGGATACCCTCCAGTATAAGCTCTTTCAGTATATCTCCCAGGCCAACAGTCTCAAAGCCCTGGTCAGCAATACGACCAACTCCAACGCGGTCATGGCGGGGCTGGCGACCGCGGCGACGGCGACCTCCATCCGCATGTCGGTGACGGTGGTGGTGGTGCTGCCGGTGATGCTGATCTATCCCTTCTTCCAGCGGTTCTTTACCAAGGGGATCATGATCGGCGCTGTCAAAGGATGAGAGCAGGAGTGCCTGCTTTACATCATAATAAAAAGGAGGTTGACTGTATGAAACGTTTCCTTTCCGCGCTGCTGACGCTGATCATGGTGCTGAGTCTGGTTTCCGTCGGCGCCATGGGCGAGGAGAAACCGCTCCTCACCATCGATGTCTATGACGACGCCGCCAACTACAACGGCATTCAGACCGGCTGGTTTGCCAAGGTGATCAAGGATCGGTTCAACATCGAGCTGAACATCATCGCTTCCCAGGTGGTCGGCAACACCGTGTACGCCACCCGCTCTGAAGAGGGCAACCTGGGCGACATCATCCTGGTGGACAAGGCCAAGTTCCCCGAGATCGTGGAAGCCGGCCTGGCCAAGGACATCAGCGACAAGCTGCCCGAGTGCGAGAACATCATGAAGTTCAAGGATCAGATCGACGTGTTCAACAAGGGTCTGACCGGGGAAGATGGAAAGTATTACGGCATTCCGACCGAAATGACCGACACCGCTCCCGACACCCTGACCGACGACGTGATCTATTCCAGCCCCATGCTCCGCTGGGACCTGTACAAGGCCGCCGGCGCGCCGGAGCTCAAAAACCTCGATGACCTGCTGGACGTGCTCAAAAAGATCCACGAGATCCATCCGGTTAATGAAGACGGCGACCCCGCCTATCCCTTCACCCTCTGGGCGGACTGGGACGGCAACGACAACATGATCGGCATCGCCAATGTTGTGCAGCTGACCACCTGGTACGGCGAAAAGCTCAAGGGCAGCGCGATGCTCAAGCCCGACTACACCTTCTCCCCGCTGTATGAGCGCGAGAACGCCTACTACAAGATCACCAAGTTCTTAAACAAGGCCAACCAGATGGGCCTGGTGGACCCGGATTCCGGCACCCAGCCCTGGGACACCGTCGCCAACAAGCTGTCCACCGGCCGTGCGGACGTCATGTGGTACAGCTGGCAGACCGGCTTCTGGAACAGTGTGGACCGTCTGAACGCCGGCACCGGCTTCATCTTCATCCCCGTGGGCGATCAGAACTACTACGCGGACGCGGACCGCTACTACGGTTCTGACCGTATGTTCGGCATCGGCGCCGGCGTCGAAGGCGAAAAGTATGAGCGCATCATGGCCTTCCTGGACTGGTACGCCAGCCCCGAAGGCGTCACCTTCCAGCATGACGGCATCGAAGGCCTGAACTACACCGTCGGCGAAGACGGCAAGTTCATCCCCTACAAGGACAACGCTCTGATGGACAACCTGCCCGTACCCGAAGAATACGGCGCCGGCGGCTATTCCGACGGCAACAACCAGATCAACCAGTGGATCGTTTCCTCCATCTGCGTCAACCCCCTGACCGGCGAACGCTTTGCGCAGAAGTACTGGCAGTCCTATAAGGACATGACCATGACCGAAATGAAGAAGGAATGGCAGGAGAAGTTCGGCGCTGAGGATTCCGTCGACTGGATGAAGAAGAACGGCAAGCTCCTGGCCAGCCCCAGCGTGGACTTTACCCCCGCCGCGGACAGCAACGACTTCATCGCCCTGCGCTCCGACGTCAACAAGGCCCTGTGCGAGTACACCTGGAACCTGATCATGACCTGCGCGACCGACGAAGAATTCGAGGCCCTGTGGGACGAGATGATCGTGCAGCTGGACGGCTTTGGCTACAAAGAGCTCTACCAGCACGACATCGAGGTCTGGCAGCCCGAAGTCGACGCCAAGAAGGCCGCCGCCGAACTGTAATGGCTGATTTGAACATCATTTGAACCTGTCACCCTTAAGGGGGCGCTCCTTCGGGGGCGTCCCCTTTGCTTTAGCCCAAGGAGGGCGCGGCGGATGGTCACGAACGATTTTTCTTCCCTGCTGCCGGACGGCAGACGCTTTGACTTCTGGGAGCGGGAGCAGGTCTTTGACCGGGAGCTCTTTGTGGACGGCACGGACCCGGCTGCCTCCGACGACAATGACGGCAGCCAGGCAGCGCCTTTTCGGACCATCAGCCGGGCGGCCCGGGAAGCGGGCCCCGGCACCCGGGTGCGGATCCATGCCGGCCTGTACCGGGAGTACGTACGCCCGGAGCGGGGCGGAGAAAGCCCGGAGCGCATGGTTTCCTACGAGGCTTTCGGGGACGGGCCGGTCGTGATCAGCGCGTCGGAAGAGGTCCGGGATTTCGTGCCCAGCGAGGGATGGTCCCTTCGCATGAGCCCGGCGGAGACGGACAAAATCCGCATCTTTGAATACGACCTGGACCCCGATCTGTTCCGGGGTTATAACCCGTTCTGCGCGGTGAACATCCTGCACGACCGCCTGTTTATCGAGTATGATAAGACGGACATGACCCCCTACCTGAACCGGCGGGGCTGCGTGTTCTGCGACGGAAAGCCGCTCCGGCAGGTGCCTCTGTACAACGGCATGGCCAGGCAGGACAACACCTACTGGGTGGAAGCCAACGGGATGAAGGTCCATTTCCGCCTTGCCGGGGACGAGGACCCCAGAGACCACCGGATTGAGGTCACCGTGCGGGAGCAGTGCTTCGCCCCGGACAAGCAGTTCTTGAGCTATATCCGGGTAAAGGGCCTGACCTGCGTGCACGCTGCCACCGGCGCGCCGGTGCCGCAGCGCGGCGCGATTTCCGCCCACCGGGGCCATCACTGGATCATCGAGGACTGCACGGTGGACTGGTCCAACGGGGTCGCGATGGACGTGGGGCACGAGTGCTGGCACCATACCCATACCCCAGGGGAAATCGTGGGGCACAGCGTGATCCGGAACTGCGTGATCCGGGACGCCGGGGTCTGCGGCATCGCGGGCATGTTCGCCGAGCATATGCTCATCGAGGGCAACACCATCGAGGGCACCGGCTGGCAGAGGATGGAGCTGTCCTGGGAGGCCGGGGCCATCAAGCTGCACAACAGCGTGGACGGGCTGATCCGCCATAATATTTTCCGCAACACTTTTCGGGCGGACCATCTCTGGCTGGACTGCGGCAACGAAAACAACCGGATCACCGGCAACTTCTTTTTAAACGGCATCGAGCAGCGGGAAGCCATTTTCATCGAGTGCACCCGGGACGGGGTCAACCTGATCGACAACAATGTCATCTGGAACGTGGAAGGGCGGTTTGACCCGGCCAAAGTGCCCGTGGAGCCGGGCTCCTCCGGCTGGTACAAGCTCCGGGAGCACGACGCGGTGAACGGCTACGCCATTTACGGGGAAGGGACGGACCGCCTGCACATCGCCCACAACCTGATCGGCCGCTGTAGGCACAGCGGGTATTACGCCAAGCCGGTGCCCTTCCGCATGCGCGGCATGGAGCGGGGCGGGACCTCCCGGGCCGCGAAGGTGATCAACAACATCTTCTATGACTGCGGGGAGGCGGCGATCGACTTTCCCACCCGGGACAATCAGTCGGAGGGCAACCTTTTTGTGCGGATGACCGGCGGCTATCTGCGGGTGATGTACCCGGAGCCGGAGGTTTGTCTCCATCTGCCCGCCTGGCAGGAATTCTGCGGGTTCGACCTGGAAGGGCAGAACGCCTGGTGGGACATTCACCTGGACGAAGATTCCCAGACGGCGACGATCCGTCCGGCGGCGGACGAGGTGCCCGGCCTGCCCGGGGCGGCGAAGCGGCTGACCCTGCTGCGCACCCCCCGGGAAGTGCGGCGGGTTTCGCCCGATCCGGGGATGCCGGGGGATGCGAACGCCAATTCGCCCGAACGGGTGCTGCCCGGCCCGATGACGGCCTGGCGGGATCTGGGGAACGGATGCTTTTGTCTGGATTTGGGAACCATACTGGGAAAAGAAGCGCGTTAAAAGGAGGGTCACACATGCTCAGACAGGTCAGAACGGAAAACGGCTGGGTGCGGGGAATCGAAGCGGCCGACCCGCGGATCACGGCCTTTAAGGGAATTCCTTTCGCTGCTCCGCCGGTGGGGAGGAACCGCTGGCGCGCCCCGCAGCCCTGTGAAAGCTGGGCCGGCGTGCGGGACGCTTCCCGCTTCGCCCCCATTTCCATGCAGTGGATCCCGGGCCTGGGGACCGACATCTACTGCCGGGAATGGCACGTGGACCCGGACATCCCGATGGGGGAGGACTGCCTGTATCTGAACGTCTGGACCGGGGCGAAGAAGACGAACGAGAAGCAGCCGGTGCTGGTCTGGTTTTTCGGCGGGGGGCTCCAGTGCGGGTACACCGCCGAAATGGAGTTTGACGGCGAGCGGATTGCCCGGCGCGGCATCGTGGTGGTCACGGTCAATTACCGGGTCGGAGCGCTGGGCTTCCTGACCCATCCGCAGCTGACCCGCGAGCAGCCGGAGGCTCCGGCCAACTTCGGCAACCTCGACCAGCAGGCGGCCCTGCGCTGGGTGCAGCGGAACATTGCCGCCTTCGGGGGCGACCCGAGGCGGGTGACCATCGCCGGCCAGTCGGCCGGGGGCGGGAGCGTGATGTCCCAGCTGGCCTGCCCGGACAACGCGGGGCTTTTTTCCGGCGCGGTCGTCATGAGCGCGATGATCTTTGACCCCTACCGCCGCCGGGAGGTCGGACGGCCCGAAACCTTAAAGGAAGCGGAAAAGAAGGGGGAGGACTTTTTCGCCTTCCTCGGCGTCCGAAGCCTGGAAGAGGCCCGGGCCCTGGACGCCGTCACACTGCAGCGGTCCTATGAAAAATACATGGAAGGCCACGTGCCCTTCTTCACCGTCCGGGACGACCTGTTCTGCGTGGGCGACCCGATCGCCCTGTATCGGGAAGGAAAATGCGTGGACGCCGTCATGATGGCCGGCTGCACGGGGGACGAGTTCCTGAACGCCATCGACGCAAAAGACGAGGCAGACCTTCAAAAGGAGGCGGAGCGCATCTTCGGAGCAAAGGCTCAGGAATTCCTGGCCCTGCCGGAGAGCCGCCATTTTGCGGAGGGCCTTGGCTTTGCCCCGGCCAGCGGCATCGAGTGCACGGTCAAGGGCGTCCTGACTGACACGGCGAAGGCCGGGCGGAAGGGCTGGTGCTACCGCTTTGACCCGGACATCCCGGGCTGGGACCATCCCGGCACCTTCCACTCGTCCGACCTGTGGTTCTGGTTTGAAACCCTGGCCAAGTGCTGGCGGCCCTTCGTGGGCCGGCATTACGACCTGGCCCGGCAGATGTGCGACTATTTCTGCAATTTCATCCGCACGGGGGACCCAAACGGACATGACCTGAACGGGGAGCTCCTTCCCAGATGGGAAGCCTGGTCCGACGAAACGCCCTGCACGATGCGCTTCCTTCGGGACGGGGCGAGCCCGGCGACAGAGCCCATGTCCCCGTTCATGAGCTTCCTCACGGACCGGATCATGGAGCGGATCCGTGGGGTCTGAGAAATATGAAACCCGAGCATCCACGAAACACGAATGATAACGGAAGTTTTTTTCCCGTTTTTTCCTTGTTTTTGCTTGACAGACAAAACCGGCGGTACTAAAATAAATTTAAAGAAACCGGCAACAGGAAAAATCCTTTGCTGATGTCTTCTAAATAGGAAAGAGAGGCGTTTTAAGAATATGGCTGATTTGCTGAACCTGGATCAGCTCAAAGCGAAAGCGGAGCAGATCGTCAAACAACTGACCGGCAACAAGGACCTGATCGCGGCCTTCACCAAGGATCCTGCCGCCCTGCTCAAGCAGCTGGGCATCAACATCCCGCAGGAACAGATCAACAAGCTGATCGAGCTGGTCAAGGAAAAGCTGGGGGACCAGACCACCAAATCCATTCTGGACAAGATCAAGAGCTTCTTTAAAAAGTGATTCTGCCCCTTTCGGTGTATTTTATTCGTTTTTCCAGCGTTCCCCGTCCGTTTTTGCGGGCGGGGCGTTTTTATGCTTTTGACAGACGATGGGGCATTTGCTATAATAGGGCCTGCGGACACCCGGAAGGGGTCTGACTTTTCTCTGTCTGCGGTTTTCGTCAGACATCCCACAGCGGAGTTTGAACGGAGGAATCATCATGAGTAACGTACAAAAAACAGGAACCAAGTGGAAAGGTCTCTCTCAGAGGACCATGCGCCTGACGCTGACGGCCATGCTGGTGGCCGTGGAGCTGCTGATGTGGCTGCTGGGCATGGGCCAGGTGCCGGTCGGCGCGCTGAACATGTCGTTTTTAACGGTGCCGGTGGCGGTGGGGGCCATCCTGTTGGGGCCTTCGATGGGCTCGGTGCTGGGCTTGACCTTCGGCTTGACCAGCCTGTTTGACGCCATGACCGGCAGGTCCGCCCTGACGTCCTTTTTCTTTACCCATCATCCCTTTCATACGGTGCTTCTCTGCGTCGGTATGCGGGTGCTGATGGGCCTGTGCACGGGCTGGGTGTTCCGCGCGCTGAAGGGAGACGGGCCGGTGCAGATCTGGAAATACTTCGCCGCCGCGATCTGCGCGCCCCTGCTCAATACCCTGTTTTTTATGGGCTATATCTGCCTGTTCCTGTACCAGACAGAAATGGTGCAGAACCTGGTCGAAAAGACGGGCGCTTTGAACCCGTTCATGTTTGTCATTCTCCTGGTGGGCGTCCAGGGCCTGGTGGAGGCGGCGGTGTGCTGCTTCATCGGCGGCGCGGTGTCCAAAGGGGTTTCCAAAGCGGTTTTCAAGGAATAAGCTGAAAGGATTGTTTCAATGAAAAAAGTCATCGTGGGCCTGCTGGGCTGCGGCAACATCGGCAGCGGGGTCGTCAAACTGATCGCCCAGATGCGGGAGGACATCCGCAGGCATTACCAGCTCGAAATCGAGGTGCGCAGGGCCCTGGTCCGCAGCACGGAAAAAAAGCGGATCCCGGAGGTGCCGGCGTCCATCCTCACCAATGACCCGGACCAGGTGCTGAACGATCCGGACATTTCGGTGGTGCTGGAGTTCCTGGGCGGGGAGCAGCCCGCCGCGGACTACATGGCCCGAGCCCTTCGGGCCGGCAAGTCCGTGGTGACGGCCAACAAAATGGCCCTGGCCCTTCACTGGCCGGAGCTGCAGCGCGCCGCGGAGGAAAGCGGCAGCGGATTCTATTACGAGGCGTCCGTTGGCGGGGCCATGCCCATCATCCGGATGCTGCAGTCTTCCCTGCAGGCCAACCACATCACCCGCCTGTCCGCGATCATCAACGGGACGACCAACTATCTTTTGACGCGCATGACCGACGAGGGGATGGATTACCAGACCGTTTTGGCAGATGCCCAGCGCCTGGGCCTGGCTGAGCCGGACCCGGCGGCCGACGTGGAGGGAGAGGATGCTTCCTACAAGCTGTCGATCCTGTCCTCCCTGGCCTTCCATGCCCACATCCCGGTGTCGGACATTCAGCGGGAGGGCATGACCCACATCAGCCAGGTGGACATCAAATGCGCCGGCGACATGGGCTACGTCATCAAGCTGGTGGCCTCGGCCTCCCGTGAGGAGGACGTGGTGGACGCCTTCGTTTCTCCCGTGCTCGTACCCAAGATCCATCCCCTGGCCTCGGTCAAGGGAGCCTTCAACGCGGTCTACCTCCACGGCCACGCCTTTGACGACATGATGATCTACGGCCGTGGCGCGGGCAGCGCCCCGACCGCCAGCGCCATCGTCAGCGACCTGATCTGCGCGGCGCAGGAAAGCAACGCTGCTTCCTCCACCTTTGAGGTGGTGGAGGGCCTCTCCGAATCCGTGCGGATGGCCCAGGACCGGACCTGCGCGTTCTACTTGCGGCTGCAGGTCAAGGACAACCCGGGCGTGCTGGCCCATGTAGCCAGCTGCCTGTCTGGGCAGAAGGTCAGCGTCCGCGCCCTGCAGCAGCCCCAGGGCAGCGGGGACGGCGCTCAGATCACCATCCTGACCCACCCGGCCGCCGAAAGCAGCATCCGCAAGGCTGTCTCCGCTTTTGACGCCGAACTGGTGACGGTGATGAATGTGCTGAGGGTAGAGGAATAACAGCGGTCCAGCCAAGGGCCGGATCGATTCTGGGAGGGGGAAACATTTCCCCCTCCCACGCTTTCCACATAAGGATCATTTTGAGGAAAGGATCATTCAGCCTATGAACCGTCAAAGACCCTGGTCTGTGCCTTCGATCCTGATGCTGCTGGTGGCGGTTGCGGTGCTGGCGGCTTCACTGGTGTTCCTGATTTCCGTGATGCGCTGAGGAAAATGAGACGGCTGAATTTTACGCTGGGGCCGGAGCATGAAGGCCGGCGGGTGGGCCGCCTGGTCCAAAGCCTGGCGGGCGTCTCCCATCATGAGTATGCCAGGCTCAAGCAGGAAAACGGCGTCCTGCTGGACGGGGTACCGGCCCACGCGGATATGCGGGCCCGGGCCGGGCAGGTTCTTTCCGTCCTGATCGAAGAGGCTCCGGTGCTTATCCAGGAAAGCGGACTGCCGGTGGTCTATGTGGATCAGGACGTGATCGTCCTGTCGAAGCCTGCCCCTTTGTCCACCATGCGCTCGCCCGGAAAGCCCGGGCCGACCGTGGAGGAGCTGTTGTCCCGAAATGGGGAGGCCTTCCGTCCGGTCAACCGCCTGGACAAGGGTACCAGCGGCCTGATGGTCTGCGCCAGAAACGCCCATGCCCAGCAGAAGCTGCAAAAGCTCCTGCACACGGACCGCTTTGTCCGCCGCTATCTGGCCGTTACCCAGGGGGAATGGAGCGGCCAGGGCGTGATCGACCTGCCCATCCGGAAAGAAGAAGGGCAGTCCGTCCGCCGGGTGATAAGCCCGGACGGCAAGCCCTGCGTCACCCATTTTGAAACCCTTTCTTCCGCCTCCGGCCGGACCCTGGTCCGTCTGACCCTGGAAACGGGGCGGACGCATCAGATCCGCGTCCACTTAGGCGCCATGGGCCACCCGATTACGGGCGATTATCTGTACGGAACGCAGGAGACGGAGCTGCCGGGCCGCTTTGCCCTCCACAGCGCGAATCTGTCCTTCATTCATCCGGTTACGGGGGAAAGGCTGGCGTTTGAAAGCCCCCTCCCGCCGGAGCTTCGGCGTCTGCTGGGTGAATGAGCTTTGCCGGGGCAGACATCCCGGCAATTTTTAAAGATTGTTTAAAAATTGTTTCGGAAATACGAACTTATTCCCTTGACAGAACGGGGAAAAATCACTAAAATGATTGTGTCCGGCATCCTGCGGGCTTGATTGTCCGTGATGACTGTTTTATCTGATACAATCGTTCCAGTTCTGTACTGTCGGCGTCAGCCGTTTCATATAGAGGATCAAGGAGAATCCTGTGTGTCAGTACGTTCCGAATAACGGCCTCAGCGTCTTGTCCGGGAATTGGCATATCCATTTTAAATGATGGACATTTGACGGACGGCGGTATCAAATCAGACAGTTCACCGTATGGAAGCCATACGGTTTTTTTGTATGCCGGCGCTTGGTAACGCAATCGGACAGATGAAGAAAAAAACAGAGAAAGGAGGCAATCGGTTTGAATTGGTTGATTACGGCAGTCATTGCCCTGGCCGCTCTGCTGATCGGCGCTTTTGCGGGCTATCGCTACAACAAGAGCATGATCGAAAGCAAGATCGGCCGGACGGAAGAATATGCCAAAAAGCTTCTGGATGATACCACCCGCAAGGCGGATGAAAAGAAAAAGGAAATGATTCTGGAAGCCAAGGAAGAAGTACTTCGCCAGAAGTCCGAGCTGGACAAGGAAATCAACGCCCGCCGGGCGGATATTCAGCGCTCCGAGCACCGCGCGCAGCAGCGCGAAGAGCAGCTGGACAAGAAGATGGACAGCCTGGACCAGAAGGAAAAGCAGCTGCAGAAGCGGCAGGACAACGTGGCCGCTCTGGAAGCCGAAGCGGAAGCCCTCAAGGCCAAGCAGGTCAGCGAGCTGGAGCGCATCGCCGCCATGACGCAGGACGAAGCGCGGCAGAATGTCATCGACCGCGTGCAGAAGGACGCCTATCATGACGCCGCCGCCATGGTCCGGGACATCGAGGCCAAGGCCAAGGAAGAAGGCGAAAAGAAGGCCCGCAACATCATCGCCCTGGCGATTCAGCGCTGCGCGGCAGACCACGTGGCGGAAACCACCGTATCGGTGATCAACCTGCCCAACGACGACATGAAGGGCCGCATCATCGGCCGCGAGGGCAGGAACATCCGGGCGCTGGAAACGGCGACGGGCGTGGACCTGATCATCGACGATACTCCGGAGGCGGTCATCGTATCCGCTTTCGACCCGGTTCGCAGGGAAATTGCGAAATTAGCCATCGAGAAACTGATCATGGACGGGAGAATCCATCCCGCCCGCATCGAAGAGTGCGTGGAAAAGGCCCGCAAGGAGGTGGAGAACCAGATCCGGGAGGCCGGCGAGCAGGCCGTGTTCGAGACCGGTCAGCATGGTATCCACCCCGAACTGGTCAAGCTGCTGGGCCGTCTTCGCTACCGCACCAGCTACGGCCAGAATGTGCTCAAGCATTCCATCGAAGTCAGCCACCTATGCGGCATGATGGCCGCGGAGCTGGGGGCGGACGTTCAACTGGCCAAGCGCGCCGGCCTGCTGCATGACATCGGCAAATCCGTCGACCATGAGCAGGAGGGCACCCACGTGTCCATCGGCGGAGAACTGGCCCGCAAGTACCACGAGAGCCCGGCGGTCATCCACTGCATCCTGGCCCACCACAACGACGTGGAGCCGCAGACGGTGGAAGCCGTGCTGGTACAGGCGGCCGACGCCATCAGCGCGGCCCGGCCCGGCGCCCGCCGCGAGTCGCTGGAGAACTACATCAAGCGCCTCGAAAAGCTGGAGGAGATCGCCAAGTCCTTCAACGGCGTCGAAAAGTGCTTCGCCATCCAGTCCGGCCGCGAGGTCCGCATCATGGTCAAGCCCGAGGACGTTTCCGACGAGGGCACCCAGGTGCTGGCCAAGGAGGTCGCCAAGCGGATCGAGAAGGAGCTGGAGTACCCCGGCCAGATCCGCGTCAACGTCATCCGCGAAACCCGCAGCACGGAATACGCGAAATAAATAAAAAATTTTCAGGCGGCCAGGTCAAAGCCCGGCTGCCTGTTTTTTGTGCTTTTCATGAGAGTTGGTTTGTGTTATCATAATCGAGAAGATTTATCAACCGCTTGGGAGGAAAACGTCATGAAGCTGGTTTCCTGGAATGTCAATGGTCTGAGGGCCTGCTGGGGCAAGGGGTTTGAGGAAGTGTTCCGCCAGATGGACGCGGACGCTTTCTGTCTGCAGGAAACCAAGATGCAGCCAGGCCAGTTGGAGGTTGCCCTGCCGGGTTATCACCAGTTCTGGAACTCGGCGGAAAAGAAGGGCTATTCGGGCACGGCGATCTTTACCAAGCAGGAGCCTCTCTCCGTTTCCTACGGCATCGGGGTGGATGAGTTCGACCACGAGGGTCGGGTCATCACCCTGGACATGGGGAAGTTTACCCTGCTCACGGTCTACACCCCCAACAGCCAGGACGGGCTCAAGCGCCTGCCCTTCCGCCTAGCCTGGGAGGACGCCTTCCTCGCCTATATCGACCGGCTCCGGGCGGTCAAGCCGCTGATCTTCTGCGGCGACTTAAATGTCGCCCATGAGGAGATCGACATCAAGAACGCGGCGGCCAACCGCGGCAATTCCGGCTTTACCGACGAGGAGCGGGGGAAGATGACCACCCTGCTCTCCCATGGCTACGTGGACAGCTTCCGCTATCTGCACCCGGACACCGCCCAGGTCTATTCCTGGTGGAGCTACCGCTTCCGCGCCCGGGAGCACAACGCCGGATGGCGGATCGACTATTTCATCGTCTCGGACGACTGGAAGGACCGGATCGTCTCGGCGGACATTCATACGGACATCTTCGGCTCGGACCACTGCCCGGTCGAGCTGGTGATCAGGACCGAATAAAAAAGAGCCGTGCAGCGCAGCGTCTGCATCAGCCCCTAAAAAGAGGTTGTTCAGTATTCTTACTTGTTGACGGCTTCTTTCAGGTTCTTGCCGGCGCGGAAGCCCACGGACTTGCTGGAAGGGATCTGCACGGACGTGCCGGTCTGGAAATTGCGGCCCTTGCGGGAGCTGCGGCTGCGGATCATGAAGGTGCCCAGTCCGCTGACGGCGGCTTCCTCCTTTTCGACGATCTCTTCCGTAATGAGATCGACCACGGCGGTGAAGGCGTTTTCGGCTTCCTTCAGGGACATGCCGGTCTTTTTGCTCAGAGCGTGGATCATTTCCTTCTTTGTCATAATCTTTTTCCTCCATAACAGATTGATGTGGCATGAACTTATTTTTGAACGTCGTGTTGGGCTTGGGAAAAAATACGCGCATTCTTATTCTACATGTTTTTTCGGATTCCTGCAAGTGGGTGGGTAAAAAATTGTAAATTCTTTGCGGTATTAGGAGGATTTGTATGAAGAAATACGGCGCGCTGGAAGCGGGCGGCACCAAGATGGTGCTGGCCGTGATGGACGGGGAGGGAACGGAGCTTCAGCGGAAGGTGATTCCGACCCGGACCCCCGAAGAGACCATGCCGGAAATGCTCTCTTTTTTCATCGGGGAACATTTGGCGGCCCTGGGCGTTGGATGCTTTGGCCCGCTGGACCTGAACCCGGCCTCTCCGACCTATGGCAGCATCACCAGGACGCCCAAGCTGGCCTGGCGGGGCTACCCGATCCTCCGGGCGTTTGAGCAGGCCCTTTCCATCCCCGTTGCGCTGGACACGGACGTCAACGGGGCGGCCCTGGCGGAGGCGAAACTCGGCGCGGCCCGGGGGCTGTCCAGCTGTCTGTACCTGACGGTGGGCACCGGCATTGGCGGCGGCCTGATCGTGGGCGGGGAGCCGGTGCACGGCCTCATGCACCCGGAAATCGGCCATCTGCTCCTGACCCCCGAACCGGACGATCCCGCTCCGGCGGGCTTCTGCCCCTACCACCCGCACTGCGCCGAGGGCCTGGCCAGCGGCCCGGCGATCGAAAAGCGCTGGGGCGTATCCGCCCGGGACCTGCCGGAGGATCATCCGGCCTGGGCGCTGGAGGCGTCTTATTTAGCGCAGGTCTGTGCGGATGCGATGCTGGCCTTTTCCCCGAAAAAGATCATCCTGGGCGGCGGCGTCATGCACCAGAGCTTCCTGTTCCCGATGATCCGGGAAAAGACGGTCCGTCTGCTGAACGGCTACATTCCCGTCCCCGCTGTGGAAGCGGGGCTGATGGACTATATCGTTCCCACGGGCCTGGGAGATCAGAGCGGCATCCTGGGGGCGTGGCTGCTGGCCAGGCAGGCGGAGGCATCCCATGTCTGAAAAAAACAGCGGTTCTGAGTATCTCGAAATGCTCCGCCGGGAAAGCGGGGCAAAAAAGAATTCCTTCAACCGGTTTGCCGATTATATGGAAGCAAAGGCCAGAAAGTACGGCATCCCCATCGACGGCCAGTTTGAGCTGCTGCCGTTATGCAACCTGAACTGCGGGATGTGCTACGTGCATCTGACGCCCGGGCAGATGGGGGAGAGGCTGCTGCTTACCGCGGACCAGTGGGAGGACCTGTTCCGCCAGGCGGTGGAGGCGGGCATGTTCCAGGCCACGCTGACCGGCGGGGAATGTCTCCTGCATCCGGATTTTGAAAGGCTCTATCTCTATCTGCACAGCCTGGGCTGCCAGGTGAACGTGCTGACCAACGGCGTCCTGCTGGACGAAGAAAAGCTCTCCTTTTTTAAGGAGCATCCGCCGGCGCAGCTGCAGATTACCCTGTACGGCAACAGCGAGGAGACCTATGAGCGCGTGACCGGCCGCCGGGTGTTTCAGACCGTGGTGAATCATCTTCGGCGGATCCGGGAGGAGGGCCTGCCCCTGCTCATCACCATCACACCGAACCAGGCGTTGGGAGAGGATGTCTTTGACACGATCCGCCTGGCAAAAAGCATTACGGACAATTGTTTTATCAATACCTCCCTGTTCGACCCGCCGGACGAGCCGTGGCGGCAGAATGTGGCCAGTGAGCCGGACGTGTCCTACTATGCCAGGATTCTCCGCTTTCAGAAGGAACTGCACGGACGTGCCGTGGGAAAACGGCCGGAGACCGAGCTTCCGCCCGCCGGAGGGCCCTGCCGTACCTGCGGAAAGCAGGGGCTTCAGTGCGGCGGCGGCCGTTCCGGGTTCGTGATTAACTGGAAGGGCGAGATGAAAATCTGCAACCGCCTTGGTCCCAAGAGCGATCCTTTGCGCGACGGCCTGGCGGCGGCCTGGAAGGAAATCCACGCAGCCGCGGAAAGCTGGCCGCGGGCCAGCGAATGCGACGGCTGCGCGTATGAGGAAATCTGCGGCATCTGCGCCGCGGACGCGCTCAAATACGCCGAGCCGGGCAAGCAGCCCAAAGGCCTGTGCAAGCGGACGAGATATCTGGCCAGCCAGGGCGTGGTGGCGCCATCTTGTCCAGAATAATCCTGTTCAGTCTCCGACTGAACAGGATCTGGGACGGGGACTCTGTCCCCTTCCCAGGGCCTTCCGGCCCGTTCTTCGCTGAAAACGTGCCACCGGCACATTTTCCGAGCGCTCAGAATCCCGCGGCGTACATTGTCCAGGGCCTGCCGGCCCGTTGCTCAGTGAAAACTGTCCACCGGACAGTTTTCCGGGCCTTCGCAACCCGCAGCGGATTGAAATCAGGGGGAAGAATCCCCCTGACTACCCCCTCAGAAAGGCGCGCAAACTGCTGTCATCAGATGATCTAAAAAAATTATGAAATTATTTTTTTCTGATATTGCTTTCTTTCATTTGATCATGTATAATAGCATTGGTAAATGGGATATTTTTTGTGCTTACTGTTTGCCGAATGGAAGGAGGAGCTTCAGATATGCAGGAAAAAATGAATGGAACTGCTGTCGTGAAAGAAGAATATACTTCCCCGGTGGTGGAAATGCTGGTCTTTGGAGAGGACGATATTGTCGTGACGTCTGCTGGCAACGGCGACGTAGGCCAGGGCCGGGGCCGCGGCGGCGGCTGCGACGGGGTACCTTATCACAGGAATCAGAGGACCTTCTCTTCGGGAAGAAATTCCGGTTGCTGATTTGATCAAAAAAATATTAAATTTTCTTCATTTTCTTGCTTTGTCCAGCAAAAGCTCGTATAATATTTAGGACATTATTTTGTTGTGTCCGAAACGGTTTTTGATCTGGAGGTTTGCACATGCAGGAAATGAACATTGAAAACGCTTCCGTCAAGGAAGAATATGTTGCCCCCGTGGTGGAAATGATGGTCTTCGATCATGAAGACATTATCGTCACCTCCGGCGGCAACGGAGACAACGGACATCAGCGTGGCTGCGGTGGCGGCGGCAACGGCGACAGAGGAAACGGCCGTGGCTGCGGACACGCCTGATCCAGCGCCGGCGATCGGAAAAAAGCTGCGGGTTTCCGCAGCTTTTTCGTTACTGAACAGAAAGGAACGACGAAATCGTGAAAGCGCGTTCAGGTTTTGTTTTGAGAAAAATGATGGGGGAATGTATGCTGATGCCCGCGGGCGACAACATCAAAAAGCTCGGCGGCGCGTTGCTGCTGAATCCCGTATCCGCCTTTGTATGGGAAAAACTGCAGGAACCCGTCACCCGGGAGGAGCTGCTGGCCGCCATCTTGGAGCGGTATCAGATCGACCCGGAGACCGCTGCCAGGGATCTGGACGGATTGCTGGAAAAGCTGAAATCCTTTGACGTGATTGAAGAATAACGTCTGGAGGAACGATATGAAACGCTTCCAGGTGCTGGACGGAAGTCTGCTGAAGCTGATTGCGCTGATCACGATGCTGGTGGATCATACGGCGTCTGTGCTGCTGCGGGATGATTATACGGCTGTATTCTCATACGCAGGCCGCACGGTTTATCTGTATGAACTGATGCGCCGGGTCGGGCGGATCAGCTTTCCTATATTCGTATTCCTGCTGGTGGAGGGGTTTCTGCATACCCGGAACATCAAGCGGTATGCCGGAACGCTGCTGGTATTTGCTCTTCTTTCGGAAATCCCCTGGAACCTGGAGCACACCGGAAGGCTCTGGATGCCCGGCAGCCAAAATGTCCTGTTTACGCTGCTATTGGGCCTGCTGGGCATCTGGGTCCTCCGGGACGCTCAGGGACCATGGAAAAAAGCAGGCCTTTTACTGGGCCTGCTGCTGGCTTCGATGGTGCTGCGCGCTGACTATGGTACCACCGGGTTTGGGTTCATCCTGCTGATGTATCTGCTGCGGGATCAGCAACTGCCCCGGGCGGTGGTGGGCAGCTGTTTTCTGGACAGTCCCCTGCGTTCCGGGCTGGCGTTTCTCCCCATCAGTCTCTATAACGGGAAACGCGGATTCATCGGCAAGGGGTGGCTCAAGTACCTGTTTTACTTAGCCTACCCCGCCCATATGCTGATTCTCTTCTGGATCAGAAAGACGACCATCGGCTACTGAGGCGTGTTTTTACCTATCTTTACAGCGTCGCCTGACGGAAGCGGTACATTCCGATGGACGCGGCGATGCTCAGGTTGAGGGAGTCGATGTCGCCGCTGTGCTCGATGCGGACCGGGGTGCCGGTTTTGGAAAACTCCGGCGGGAGCCCGGTTCCTTCGTTGCCGAAAATCAGGCAGTAGGGCCGGCGGGGCGGGGCTTTCAGGGCTTCTTCCAGGGTGACGGAGCCGTCCAGCATGAACGGATAGGCGGCATGACCGGGGAAATCAGCCCGGTAGGCCTCAAAATCCGCATACTCGCGGACGCGCAGGCTGAACAGCGCTCCCATGGAGGAGCGGACGACGTGGGGCTGGAACACGTCCGCGCAGGGCTGGATCAGGGCGATGTCGAAAAACCCGAACCCGAGGGCCGTGCGCAGGATGGTGCCCAGGTTGCCAGCGTCGGACGGGTGATGAAGAACAATATGAGCGGCTTCGGGGTTCAAAACGCCGGGCCGCTTTTCAAATACGGCGGCGGCGTAGCAGTTGCCCTTCCCGGACAGGCGGGCCAGGGCCTTGTCCGCCGTCTCCACCCGGATGTTTCGGGCGCGGCACAGCTCCGTCAGGGCGGCGACGCCCTCCGAATCCTCCGCCTGGGCGCTGATCAGCAGCCGCCGGACCAGCTCCGGCGCTTTTTTAATCGCCTCCATCGAAGGAAAAATCCCCGGGGCGTAAGAATAATCAAGCTTGCGGTCATAAGGGGCGAGTGAGGGCATGAGAACTCCTTTGTAATAGGTAGGAGGTAGAAGGTAGGAGGGAGGAGGTTTATAGTGAGAGTGGAGAGTGAAGAGTTTTCGCGGCCTTTGGCCGCAGAGTGGAGAGTATATAGTGAGGAGTTAGGAGTGAGGAGTGAGGAGTTGCAAGGGTTTGGACGAAATTACGCATTACGCATTAAGAATTACGCATTCGACTATTTACCTCCTACCTCCTACTTTCTACCTCCTACCTATTTAAGAGCTGTTGGAGTAGGTTTTCCGCCATCTGTTTCCCTGTGGGTCCGATTTCGGTTTCGGGGCCGACGCAGGAGGGGCAGCCTTTTTCACAGGGGCAGGTGGTGACGATTTCCAGGCAGTTGCGCAGCAGGATCTCGCGCATGTGGAAGGCCTTTTCGGCCAGGCCGACGCCGCCGGGGCAGTTGTCGTAGAGGATCAGGGTGGGCTTGCCGGTAAAGGTGCATTTGACCTGGTAAGCGACGGCGATGTCGTGGGGGGAGCACATGAGGTTCAGCGGGGCGGCGATGCGCATCAGGTTCGCGATGCCCAGCATCCCGTTCTGCAGGTCGTCCTTGCCGAAGGCGGCGGCGATGTCGTCCGGCACGGTCCACCACAGGGCGGTGGTGTGCATCTCCGTCTCCGGCAGCATGACCGGGCCATAGCCCACGTTTTCCCCGGTGTCAAAGCGCATCTTCTTGAACATGCGGACGCGGGCGGTCACGTTGATTTCCCCATAGGAAGCGTCCGGCCGCTCTTCAAGCACGTCCAGCAGGCTCAAGGCCACGTTCAGGTCCGCGTCGGTGTAGTAGTCCACGTCGACCTTGCGGATGAAGGCCTTGCAGGCGTCAAAGTCCAGCTTTTCCACCTGGTAGGTGGTGCCCTCGTGCAGGTAGATGGCGTTTTCGTGCAGGAGCATGGGGGCGGTGAAGCGGTCCATCTCCCCGACCATGCGGATGTGGGCCGGGTCGGTAATGTCCATGATCAGGAAATTCTCCGTCATCGCCGTACGCAGGGAGATTTCGCTGGCGGGGAAATCCTCCTCGGACCAGTGGTAGGTGTCGCCCACGTGGCGCAGGATGTTTTCATCCGTCAGATAAGCGAGCATCTCCTCGCTGCCGGCGGCGTTGCCGAAGCCCTCCCCATCGTGGAAGGGCAGTTCGTAGGCGGAGCATTTCATGTGGCTGAGCAGGATATAGATATTGTCCGGGTTGAGCAGGGCGTTTTCCGGGCTCGCCCCGAAAAAATAATCCGGATGGCTGACGATGAACTGGTCGAGGGCGGCGGAGGAAGCCACCAGGATGGTCAGGCTCGCCCCAAAGCGGCGGCCGGCCCGGCCCGCTTCCTGCCAGGTAGAGGCAATGGTGCCGGGGTAGCCGCACATCACGCAGGCCTCCAGGGAACCGATGTCGATGCCCAGCTCCAGGGCGTTGGTGGAAATTACCGCGTCGATCCGCCCGGCCCTCAGGCCCTTTTCGATCTCCCGCCGTTCGGAGGGCAGATAGCCGCCCCGGTAGCCCCGGACGCGGCCGGAATTCCCGACCGGGTCCTTGACCAGTTCCTTGAGCTGGCGGGTCAGCACCTCCACCTGCAGGCGGCTTTTGCCAAAGACGATGGTGCGGATGCCGTTGTTGACCAGCATGGAGGCGATGCGCCTGGTTTCGGGCAGGACGCCCCGGCGGATGCCCAGCTGCCGGTTGACCACGGGCGGGTTATAGAAGATCACGTGCTTTTCACCGGAGGGCGAGCCGTTCCGGTCGATTTTGGTCACCGGCCGGCCGATCAGGGTCTGGGCCAGCTCCTCTGGGTTTTCGATGGTGGCCGAGCAGAGGATGAACTGGGGATTGCTCCCGTAGAACCGGCACAGGCGGATCAGGCGGCGCAGGACGTTGGCCAGGTTGCTCCCAAAGACCCCGCGGTAGGAATGGATTTCGTCGATGACGATGTATTTGAGGTTTTCAAACAGCTTTACCCACTTGGTGTGGTGAGGCAGGATGCCGGAGTGCAGCATGTCCGGGTTGGTGACCACCACGTGGCCGGCTTGCCGGATGGCCCGCCGGGCCGCGCCGGGGGTGTCCCCGTCGTAGGTGTAGGTCTTGATGTCCGCCCCGATCAGTTCGATCAGTTCGTACAGCTCGCTCACCTGGTCGGCCGACAGAGCCTTGGTGGGGAAGAGGTACAAGGCCCGGGCGTCCGGGTTCTTTAGGATCTCGTTGAGCACGGGCAGGTTGTAGCACAGGGTTTTCCCCGAGGCCGTGGGCGTGACGATCACAACGTCCTTTCCCTCCTGAATGGCGGAAAAGGCGTCCGCCTGGTGGGCGTACAGCTGGGTGATATGGTGCTTTTGCAGGGCGGGAATCACCCGCTCGTCCAGCCCGTCCGGAAACGGCGCGAAAACAGCCTCCCTTTTCGGGAGGGTCCGCCAGCAGGTGACGTTCTGCATAAACGCCTCATCCTGCCGCAAATAATCCAGCAATTGAGAAAGATTCATATGACTACCTATTATATATTAGATATCTTGAATGTCTAAGCTTTCTGGATCAGGCTCGTCGTTTTGCGGCTGCGGGAGGTCCGAAAGGGTCCTGAGGCCGAAGTGGGACAGGAAGGCGTCGGTCGTGCCGTAGAGAATCGGGCGGCCGACGACGTCCTTGCGGCCGACGTCCTCGATGAGGCCTTTTTTGACCAGGGACTGGACGGAGTAATCGCACTTGACGCCGCGAATCTGCTCCATTTCCAGCTTCGTGACCGGCTGGCGGTAGGCGACGATGGCCAGGGTCTCCAGCGCGGACTGGGAAAGGCTCTGCTTCTGCACCGGCTGGAGGAGCTTTTCAATGAAGGGGGCGAACTCGCGCCGGGTGGAAAGCTGCACGTGTTCTCCAAAGCGTTTGAGCACGATGCCGCGGTTCTGCTCGGCGATGGTCCTTTCCATCTGGTCCAGGGCTTCCTGTACCTGAAACGGGGCGATTTCCAGCGCCCGGGCCAGGTCGGCCACAGCGACGGGCTCCCCGGCGATAAACAGCATGGCCTCCACGATGGGGCCGATCTCTTTAATCTCCATGATCGGTGGTATCTTCCTCGTTCATTTCTTCCGGGTCGGGTGTGTGCGGGTGAATGGTGATTTCTCCGTAGGTGCTGTCCTGAACGGCGCGGGCACGGCCGGCCTTCAGCAGCTCCAGCAGGGCCAGAAAGGTGGAAATCACCTCGTCCCGCGAGGGCTCGTCGGAAAACAGGCGGTCAAAGACGACGGGGCCTTTGCGCAGTCTGCGCAGGATGTTCGACATGCAGCGGGGCACGGAGAAGGCGTCCCGGATGATGCGCCGCTGGACGGGCACGGTTTCCTCCGTCTCCTTCATGCGGGCGAGGACCCGGGCGAAGGCGGCGGTCAGCCCCTCGAGGGTCAGGCCTTCCAGCTCGAACGTGGGCGGCGGGAGGGGAAATTCCTCCGGCAGCTTTTCGTACATGGCGGCGGCGGCCTTCTCAAACTGCTGCATTTCGGAGGCCAGGGTTTTGAGCTGCTGATACTCTTCCAGCTGGCGGATCAGGGCCTTTTCCGGGTCCTCCTCCTCGCCCTCCCCTTCCTGGGGCGGGCGGGGCAGCAGGGAGCGGGATTTGATTTCCAGCAGGGTGGCGGCCATGGCCAAAAAGCCGGAGGCGTCGTCCAGGTCCAGGTCCGGGGCGTTGTGTACGAATTCGATGTACTGGCTGGTGACCTCGGAGACGAAGATGTCCTTGATGTCCACCTTGGCCTTGCTGATCAAAAAGAGCAGCATGTCCAGCGGGCCTTCAAACTGGCTGAGGTGAAGCGCGAATGCCATGACAGAATCCTCTTCAATTGACGATATTATAAAAGAAAGTGATTACTGGTGTCCATACCGCATTCATCATACTGCTCAGCAGATTATTAATGACGTTCGTAAACAACAGCAAAGCCATAAGACCAAAATGAAGCATTCTGAACATGTCTGGAGACAGCCGTAACTTACCTTTAAGTAGAATATCGTTCAGTACATGATAGCCGTCCAGTGGCGGGATTGGCAGAAGATTGAACAGAGCAAGACTTAGGTTCAAAATGGAGAAATGTGTGAAAAAAAGAGATAAATAATACAGAACAGAATGATGATCGGTGATGCGTAGGTTACGGTTGCACAGAACCATCAAAAATCCGCTGACCAGGAAGAGCAGCATGTTCATCGTGACGCCGGCCAGGGAGACCAGGAGATCGTCCCGGCGGTAGTTGCGGAAATTGCGGGGGTTGACCGGGACGGGCTTGGCAAAGCCGACGCCGAGCAGCAGCATCATGGCCGTGCCGATCGGGTCCAGATGGCGGGCGGGGTTCAGGGACAGGCGGCCCAGCATCTTCGCCGTCGGGTCTCCGCACCAGAGGGCCACGTAGCCGTGGGCCACCTCGTGCAGGATCAGGGCGCCCAAAATGGCCACGATCTGCATCAGCATCGTGATGATCCCGTCCACCGGATCGTTCCGAATCGCGTTGATCCAGTTAAAAAGCATGGAGTTTTGCAGCATGTCTATCACCTTTTTGTTTTATAAGTGAGGAATTAAGAGCTTTAAGTGAGGAGTGAGGAGTTAGGAGTGAGGAGTTGAAATTGGTTTGAATGACCATTCATTACGCATTACACATTAGGCATTACGCATTCGCTATTGAACTCCTCACTAAGTGAGCGAAGCGAACGGTCACTCCTCACTCCTCACTCTTACAGTTTCTGTACTGCCGCCACCAGCGCTTCCACCGCCTCGTCCTTCGTGGCCCAGGAGGTGCAGAAGCGCACGGCGTTGCGGCCGTCGGGCATTTTTTCCCAGAAGTCCCAGGAAAAATGGGGAGCCAGGGCGGCCAGCTGTTTGTCCGTCAGGATCGGGAACTGCTGGTTGGTGGGGGAGGGAATCAGGAAGGAAATGCCCTTTTCTTCCAACGCTGCCCGGATCGCCAGGGCCTGACGGTTTGCTTTTTGGGCGGCGGACAGGTAGCGGCCTTCTTCCATCAGGCCGATGAACTGGAGGCCCAGCATCCGGCCCTTGGCCAGCATGCCGCCGCGCTGCTTGATCATGTAGCGGAAGTCCTTTTTAAGGGCCTCATTCGTGATGACCAGGGCTTCGCCGAACAGGGCCCCGCACTTGGTGCCGCCCAGGTAGAACGCGTCGCACAGCCGGGCGATGTCTTTGGCCGTCAGATCGCAGGCATCGGAGGTCAGGCCGTAGCTCAGCCGCGCCCCGTCCAGATAGAGGGGAATCCCCGCCTTCCTGCAGACTTTTGACAGCTCCGTGAGCTCACTCAGGGAGTACAGCTGGCCGCTTTCGGTGGGGTAGGAAATGTACAGCATCCCGGGCTGAACGGTGTGCTCGCTGTGCGGGTCCCCAAAATGGGCATCCAGCGCGGCTTTCAGGGCCTTGGCGGACACCTTCCCGTCCGGACTTTCCAGGGCCAACACCTTGTGGCCGGTGGCCTCGATGGCCCCGGTCTCGTGCACGTTGATATGGCCGGTGGCGGCGGACAGGACGCCCTGCCAGGGCCGGAGGAACGCGGAGATCGCCGTCAGGTTGGCCTGGGTGCCGCCCACCATGAAATGAACGTCCGCTTCCGGCGCATCGCAGAAATTGCGGATCAGGCCGCGGGCTTTTTCACAGTATTCGTCCATCCCGTAGCCGGGCGTCTGGACGTAATTGGTCTGCTCCATCAGCCGGAGGATTTCCGGCAGGCAGCCTTCCTCATAATCGCAGGTAAAGCGGTACATGCAAACCAGCTCCTTCCCGAATCATTCCATCCTGTATTATACCAAAAACGGGGGAGGGTCCGCAATAGAGAAAAAACCAGTGAAAAGCGCTGAAAAACAAACAACCGTTTTCCGGAAAAGAGGAATTTGCCGGGGCCGCGGCGAAATGATCCATCAATGGGCAGATACGCCGCATCTGATGAAAAACGGAGGGCTTTTCAAATGAAATTCACCATCAAGGACAACCGGATCTGGTTTACAAGGGCGGGGGAAACCGGCGTGGTCAGCGTACCGGCCGAAGGCTGCATCCGTTTTCAGGCCACGGCCTCTTCCAGGATCGAGCTGCAGGACTGGACCCTGCTCCCCAAGGAGACGGGGGCCGACATCTGGCGGGACGGGGAGGACCTGTGGCTCAAAACGGGCCGGCTGAAGGTCTGGTTTGAAAAGTGGGGGCGGGTCACCTATTTTATCGAGGATAAGCCGATCCTCCGGGAGCAGCCGGAAATGACCTTCACCACCGGCTACCGCAACTACCGCAGCGTGGGCAGCGGCCTGTGGGCGATGCGGGCCACCTTCGAGCCGGACGAAAACGAGCAGTTCTACGGCCTGGGCCACGAGCGGATCAATGTCTTCAGCAAGAAGGGCTGCACGGTGGACCTGCGCCACGTCAACACCAAGGCGACGATCCCTTACGTCTATTCCTCTCTGGGCTATGGTTTTCTTTGGAACATGCCCTCCACCGGCACGGTGGAGCTGGGCTTCAACCGGACCCGCTGGAGCAGCGACTGCGCCAAAACGATGGATTACGTGGTCATCGCCGGCAGCCCCCGGGAGGCCAGCGAAAAGCTGGCGGACCTGACGGGTCACGCTCCGATGATCCCGGAATACGCCCTGGGCTTCTGGCAGTGCAAGCTGCGCTACGAGCGGCAGGAGCAGGTGCTGGAGGTGGCCCGGAAATACCGGGAGCTGGGCGTTCCGCTGTCGGTGATCATCATCGATTACTTCCACTGGACCGAGCAGGGGGACTATAAATTCGACCCTGCCTACTGGCCCGATCCCAAAGCCATGGCGGACGAGCTTCATAAAATGGGCGTGCGGCTGATGGTGTCCATGTGGCCGACCATCAACGAGCACAGCGAAAACTACGCCTATATGGCGGACCAGAACATGCTGATCCGCACCGCCTCCGGCGTGGGCCGGGTGTTTGAGTTTTACGGCCCGCAGGCGGAAATCGACCCCACCAACCCGGAATGCCGCGCCTACGTCTTTCAGAAGCTCAAGGAAAACTACCTGGACAACGGGGTCGACCTGCTCTGGTTCGACGAGGCGGAGCCGGAGATCCATCCCGAGCACTTTGACAACCTGATCCTCTACGCCGGCCGGGGGGACGAAGCGGCGCTGATTTACCCCTACTGCTACGCCCAGCTGGTGTACGAGGGGATGAAGGCGATGGGCCGGGACGACATCATCACCCTTTCCCGGGCGGCCTACACCGGTGCCCAGCGATTTGGGACCCTGGTCTGGTCGGGGGACATCCAGTCCACCTTTGAAAGCCTGACCGAGCAGATCAAATCCGGCCTGAACATGGCCATGTGCGGCCTGCCCTGGTGGAACACCGACATCGGCGGCTTTTACGGCGGGGACATTCACAGCGAAGCGTTCCGGGAGCTGATTGTCCGCTGGTTCCAGTACGGCGTGTTCTGCCCGGTGATGCGGCTCCACGGCAGCCGGGACGGCCACGACAGAAGCCGGAACATCAAGGAGCCCACCGGCGGGGACAACGAGATCTGGAGCTTTGGGGAACAAAACCTGCCCATTCTCAAGGACCTGATCGCCCTGCGCTACCGGCTGATTCCCTATATCTCCCGGCACATGAAAAAAGCCTCCGAGCACGGCGTGCCCGTGATGAGGCCGATGTTCTTTGACTTCCCGGAGGATCCGGTGTGCTGGACCACGGGGGACCAGTACCTGTTCGGGGACGATATTCTGTTCGCCCCGATCTCCGTCCGGGGACAGACGGAGCGGAACGTCTATCTGCCCAAAGGCAGCTGGTTTTTGACCAAGGACCGGACCGCTTACGAAGGCGGCCGCTGGGTCCGGGTCCGGGCGGAGATCAGCGAGTTCATCGCGTTCGTGAAAGCGGGCGCTCAGGTGCTGGACGCCTTTATTTAAAGCATAATCAGGGAAAGAGGAAAACGCTATGACCAGGACCAGCGGCGACACCAGGGCGAACCAGATGCTGAACGAGCCGGTGAACCGGATCATCCCGAAGCTGGCGGTGCCCACCATCATCGCCATGCTGATTTCCAGCATCTATAACATGGCGGACACCTTTTTTGTGGGCCGCATCAACACCGCGGCTTCCGGGGCCATCGGGGTGGTCTTTTCCGCCATGGGGATCATTCAGGCCATCGCCTTCACCATCGGCATGGGCAGCGGGACCAACATGAGCCGGGCCCTGGGGGCCGGGAAGAAAGAAGAGGCGGCCCAGTTTGTGTCCCTGGCGTTTTTTACCGCCTTCCTGACGGGCACGGCCCTGGCCATCCTGGGGCAGATCGTGCTGGACCCGCTGATGTATCTGCTGGGCGCAACGGAGACGATCGCCCCTTACGCCCGGGATTATGCCCGCTACATCTTCCTGGCGGCCCCCTTTATGATGTCCTCCCTGGCGATGAACAACCTTCTGCGCTTCCAGGGGCTGACGCTGTATGCGATGATCGGCATCACCACGGGCGGGGTGCTCAACATGGCCCTGGACCCGCTGTTCATCTTCGGCTTTGGACTGGGCACGGCGGGGGCTTCCATCGCCACGGCCCTGTCGCAGTTCGTGAGCTTCTGCATCCTGCTGTGGATGTGTCAGAAAAAGCCGGAAGCCATCTCTGTCTCCCGGCGGAATTTTAAGCCCAGCCTAAACATGTACGGGCGGATGCTGAGCAACGGCCTGCCCTCCCTGGGCCGGCAGGGGATCGCCAGCGTCTCCACCATCCTGCTCAACCACGTGGCCCAGCCCTGGGGAGACCCCGCGATCGCGGCCATGTCCATCGTCAGCCGCTACATCATGTTCATCAACTCCGCCGTGATCGGCTTTGGCCAGGGCTTCCAGCCGGTCTGCGCCTTCTGCTACGGGGCCGGGCGGTACGGCCGGGTGAAGGAGGCCTTCCTGTACTGCGCGAAGGTCGCCACAATTATTCTGTCGGTGCTGGCGGGAGCCTCGCTTCTGCTTTCCGGCCAGATCGTGGCCCTCTTCCGCGACGACCCCAAGGTCATCGAAATCGGCACGGTGGCCCTGCGGCTTCAGCTGCTGACGATGCCGCTGTGGGGCTTTTACGTCATGTCCAACATGATGACCCAGAGCATCGGCCTGAGCGCCCGCTCCACGATCATCTCCACCGCCCGCCAGGGCATCTTCCTGATCCCCATGCTGGTCCTCCTCCCGGCCCTCTTCGGCCTCTTCGGCCTCCAGGCCGCCCAGCCCGCCGCCGACATCTGCGCCTTCATCCTGAGCATTATGCTGGTCAAGCCTGTCTTAAGACAGCTGGAAAGGAAAAATGAAGAAGCCGCTTAAAGGTAGGAGGTAGGAGGGAGTAGGGAGGAGGTTAATAGAGAGTGAAGAGTGGAGAGTGGAGAGTGGAGAGTGAAGAGCGAGTTAGAAGTGAGGAGCGGAAAGTGGGTTATACTCCCTCACAACACTATCTGAACCTCCTACTTCCTACTTCCTCCCTCCTACCTAATCTCTATCTTCCCCGTATCTCCGTCGCTGGACAGAACGGCAGCATAATCTTCCGCCATCGTTCCAGGTCCGCTGCTGAGGGGGCGTGGAGGCCGGAGACGGGGACGGTGTCACGGTCTTCAAAGGGCTGGAGGAAGTAGCGCTTCGCTCCGCGGATCCACGGGCCGATGCCCAGGAAAGAATTGTCGTCGAACAGCTCCCGGACCACGGTGGTGCGGAACTCGTAATCGACCTCCCCCTCAAGGAGGAAGCGGACGCTCTGTTTCACCGCCTCCAGGCCGGGGGCGGGGACGCCGGCGGTTTCCGCGTAGCGGTCCGGGCTGTTTTTGATGTCCATCGCCACGTAATCGACCAGCTTTTCCCGGACGAGCTCCTGGAGCAGGTCCGGCCGGGTGCCGTTGGTATCCAGCTTGACGGCAAAGGACAGGGCCCTGATCTCTTCGATCAGGGCCTTTAATTCTTGGCCCCGCAGAGTGGGCTCGCCGCCGGTCAGGCAGACGCCGTCCAGAAGGCCCCTGCGTTTTTTAAGAAAATCCAATAGTTCTGCGCTGTCCATCTCCGGGGGAAGGATGTGGTCGATGAGCTCCGCGTTATGGCAGTAGGGGCAGCGAAAATTGCACCCGGCCAGAAAGACCGTGCACGCGACCTTGCCCGGATAGTCCAGCAGCGTCAGCTTTTGCAGACCGGCGATTTCCATTTTCAGCCCTCCCGGATCTCGGGGCCGATACACGGTCCCGTCCTTTTTCTGCTTCTATGAAGTTGATTGTAGCACGAAACGGCGGGAGTGGCAACGAGAAATTATCAGAGCTTCCCCAGGTCTCCCCGGTTGTAATAATACGCTTCCATCAGGGCGCGGGCGGAGCCCAGGGAAAGATCGTCCAGGCCGGGGAAGCCGTTGTCCTCGTTAAAGAGGCGGACGGCGGCCCGGGTGGCCTCGTCGTATTCTCCGTGAAGGCTGCCGCCCGGATTGCCGCTGCGGACGGTCTGGCTGCCGAAGAGGCCGGACAAAAGGCCGGAGAGCCCGCTTTCTTCTTCCTGTTTGGCCACGGTATAGACGGTGTCCCCGTCGTTCAGCCCGGAGGTGATTTCCACATAGTTGCCGTTGGTGACGCCGGTGCCGATGGACACTCGCTGCATCTGGCCGGAGGCGTCCGGCATATAGACGAAGGCCTGGTTGTTGGCGCTGAAGCTGATGGCGTCCGCCTTGAGGATGACGACGTCCGACGCTTCCTCCTGGGGCACCGTGACGGTGACCTGCATGCCCGGGTACACCGTGCCGGTCACGTCCACATAAGCGGTGGCCGTGTAATAGGCGACGTTGCCGGTGGAGGAAGAGACGTAGTTGATCGAGTCGATGGTGCAGGGGAAGGTCTCGTTCGTGGCGGTGGTGGTCACCCGGCACTGTGTCCCGACATGGACGTCGGAAATGTCGTATTCGTCCACCCGGATGGAGACCTTCATGTGCTTAAAGTCCACCACCTGAATCAGGATGTCGCCCGCGGAGACCTTGTCCCCCTCTTGAAAATACAGCTGGTTGACCGTGCCGTCGAATTCGGATTCGATCACCTGGCCGCTGGTCAGGCGGACCAGCTTGTCGCCCTTGAGCACCTGATCTCCTTCTTTTACATAGACGCTGCGCACGGTGGTGGCGGAGGAGGAGGTAAAGGAGACGTTGCTGATGGCCTGCATGGTGCCGCTGAAGGACAGGAAATTGGAAATGGACCCCCGGCCGGCGTTGTAACTCTGATAGACGACGGTGTACTGGTTTTGCAGCTGGCGAATGAGGATCCACCCGGCCCCGCCCAGGACCAGGACGATCAACAGGATCAGAATCACCCTGCGGAGCTTTTTTCGTTTCTTTTTTCCCGGTACCGCCGCAGCAGTGTTTTTCTTCTCTGATTCAGACATGACAGACTCCTTTATATGAAAAATTCCGCATAAAATTTTCTGGGCGAAAACACGGAAAGTAAAGCGTGAAAACCTAAAATGAACTTAAAAAAAGCGGCCGGGGGAAATTGTTAAATTTTCAAAGGCCGGCCCGGCCTTCCCGGGGAAAAACCGTCGGAAACGCCGGAATATCAATATTTCGTAACAATTGTTCATCATTTATCCATATATTGACAAAAAAGCAAATTGGGATTATACTGTCCAAGGTCTCAGGAGCCCCGGGAAGGGCCGGGGATTAGATAATGGAGGAACTGGTATGTATCAGGTCAAAAAGCGGGACGGGAAAGCTGTCCCTTTTGAAATCGGCAAAATCAGCGCGGCGATGGAAAAAGCCTTCCTGTCTCTGGAGAAGGAATACAGCAAGGACGTGCTGGATCTGCTGGCGCTGCGGGTCACCGCGCATTTCTCCGGCAAGGTCAAAGACGGCCTGATTGCCGTGGAAGATATTCAGGATTCCGTGGAGCAGGTGCTGTCCGAGGCGGGGTATTATGACGTCGCCAAGGCCTATATCCTGTACCGCAAGCAGCACGAAAAGATGCGCAACGTCGGCGACACGCTGCTGGACTACAAGGACCTGGTGGACAACTATCTGCAGATCAACGACTGGCGCGTCAAGGAAAACTCCACCGTCACCTATTCGGTGGGCGGCCTCATTCTGTCCAATTCCGGCGCGATCACGGCCAACTACTGGCTCAGCGAGATCTATGACGAGGAAATCGCCGAGGCCCACCGTTCCGCCGCGATCCACCTGCACGACCTGAGCATGCTGACGGGCTACTGCGCCGGCTGGTCCCTGCGCCAGCTGATCCAGGAGGGCCTGGGCGGCGTGGTCGGCAAGATCACCTCCTCCCCGGCGGCCCATCTGTCCACCCTGTGCAACCAGATGGTCAATTTCTTAGGCATCATGCAGAACGAATGGGCCGGCGCCCAGGCGTTCTCCTCCTTTGATACCTATTTGGCTCCCTTTGTCAAGGCGGACAACCTCTCCCAGAAGGAAGTCAAGCAGTGCGTCCAGTCCTTCATCTACGGGGTCAACACGCCCTCCCGCTGGGGCACGCAGGCGCCGTTTTCCAACATCACCCTGGACTGGACCTGCCCCAAGGACCTGGAAAACCAGGCGGCCATCGTCGGCGGCAAGGAAATGCCCTTCACCTACGGCGACTGCAAAAAAGAGATGGACATGGTCAACAAGGCCTTCATCGAGATCATGATCGAGGGCGACGCCAACGGCCGCGGCTTCCAGTACCCGATCCCGACCTACTCCATCACCCGGGATTTTGACTGGAGCGAGACAGAGAACAACAAGCTCCTCTTTGAAATGACCGCCAAGTACGGCACGCCCTATTTCTCCAACTACATCAATTCCGATATGGAGCCCTCCGACGTCCGCTCCATGTGCTGCAGGCTCCGTCTGGACCTGCGCGAGCTGCGCAAAAAGACCGGCGGCTTCTTCGGCTCCGGCGAATCCACCGGCTCGGTGGGCGTCGTCACCGTGAACCTGCCCCGCATCGCTTATCTGGCCAGCGATAAAGCGGACTTTTATAAGCGCCTGGACCGCCTGATGGACCTGGCGGCCCGCTCCCTCAAGGTCAAGCGCACCGTCATCACCAAGCTGATGAACGCCGGGCTCTACCCTTACACCAAGCGCTACCTGGGCACGTTTGAGAACCACTTCTCCACCATCGGTCTGGTGGGCATGAACGAGGCCTGCCTGAACGCCAAGTGGCTGCGCAGCGACCTGACGCACAAGGAGTGTCAGCAGTTCGCCAAGGACGTGCTGAACCACATGCGCACCCGCCTGAGCGACTATCAGGAGATGTACGGGGACCTGTACAACCTGGAGGCCACCCCGGCCGAATCGACGGCCTTCCGCTTCGCCAAGCACGACAAGGCCCTGTATCCGGACATCATCACCGCCAACGAAAACGGCACCCCTTACTACACCAACTCCAGCCACCTGCCCGTGGGCTATACGGAGGATATTTTCTCCGCCCTGGACGTGCAGGACGAGCTGCAGACCCTCTATACCTCCGGCACCGTGTTCCACGCCTTCCTGGGCGAGAAGCTGCCGGACTGGAAGGCCGCCGCGGCCCTGGTGCGCAAGATCGCGGAAAACTACCGCCTGCCCTACTACACGATGAGCCCCACCTACTCCGTCTGCGCCGAGCACGGGTATCTGGCCGGCGAGCAGTTCAACTGCCCGCACTGTGGCAAGCGGACCGAGGTGTACAGCCGCATCACCGGTTATTACCGCCCTGTCCAGAACTGGAACGACGGCAAGTCCCAGGAGTTCCGGGACCGTCTGGTGTACGACGTGGCCCACAGCCATCTGCGCCACAACGGCGTGCGCGCTGAGGAAGAAACGGTGGAAAAGGCCCTGTGCGGCGGCACCGGCGAGCTGCTCCTCTTCGCCACGAAGACCTGCCCCAACTGCCGTCAGGCGGAAAAGCTGCTCAAGGACGCCGGCATCACCTACCGCAAGGTCCTGGCGGACGAGAACCAGGAAATGGCCGTCCGCTACGGCATCCGTCAGGCGCCCACCCTGGTGGTGGATACGGAAGATCAGCCGGCCCACATCGTCGGCGTCGGGCCGATTCGCAAATATATTCAAGATCAAACGGTAAGACAATAACGGTCATTAGGCAGCAGGCATTAGGCAGTAGGCATTAGGCATTAGGGAATAGGAAGATTGCTGTCAGCCTATAGCCGAATGGCACTGTGAACAGAATATGAGAATGAAATAGCCGGAGGCGTCGTCTCCGGCTGTTTTTGAAGGGAAGGAAAACGGATGGCAACGAATACGGATGTGCTGATCATCGGCGCGGGGCCGGCGGGGATGACGGCCGGGCTGTACGCGGCCCGGGCCGGGGCGAAGGTGATCGTTCTGGAAAAGGAAACGCCCGGCGGGCAGATCGTGTTCAGCCCGAAGGTGGACAATTATCCGGCCCTGCCGCACGTCAGCGGGTCGGACTTTGCCGAAAACCTGCAAAACCAGCTGGAGGAGAGCGGGGCGGAGCTCCGCTATGAGGAAGCCCAGAAGATCGAGCGGCGGGAAAAAAGCTGGAAGGTCTGGACGGACGCGGAGGAATACGAAGCGTCCAGCGTGATCATCGCCGCGGGCACCATGCACCGCCGGCTGGGCCTGGCCGAAGAAGAGGAGCTGACCGGGGCCGGCGTTTCCTACTGCGCCGTCTGCGACGGGCCCTTCTACCACGGGCAGGACGTGGCCGTGGTCGGCGGCGGGGACACCGCCCTGCAGGACGCCCTCTTCCTTTCCGGCATCTGCCGTACAGTGACGCTGATCCACCGGCGGGAGGAATTCCGGGGCGAAAAGGTCCTGCAGGACCAGGTCCGGGAGAAAAAGAATATTATTCTTAAAATGAACTGCGTGCCGGAGGCGTTTTTATCCGAGGACGGAACGCTGACCGGCCTTACGATCCGCCGGAAGACGGACGGGGCGCAGGAGAATCTCACCGTCAGCGCGGTCTTTGTCGCCGTGGGGAGCGACCCGCAGACGGAGGCCTTTTCCGCCCTGCTGGGGGCGGACGGGGCCGCCTATCTGCCCGCCGGGGAAGACGGGGCCACCCACCTGCCCGGCCTCTTCGTGGCCGGGGACTGCCGGGTCAAGGGCCTGCGCCAGCTGGCCACGGCCATCGGGGACGGGGCCTGCGCCGGGATGGCGGCAGCGCGCTATGCGGAGGGCCAAAAATGATTCAGAAAATCGCGGTATTCTGCGGGTCCAGCGCCGGGAATCGGCCGGAGTATGCCGAGGCCGCCCGGCGGCTGGGGGAATGTCTGGGGCGGTCCGGGCGGACGCTGGTGTTCGGCGGCTGCCTGGACGGGCTGATGCGGGAGGTCTCCCAGGCGGCGCTGCAAAGCGGCGGCCGGATCGAGAGCGAGTTCATCCGCGGCCTGTACCGGGAAAGCGATCATCTGCCCGGCGCGGTGGAACACATTTACGATACCCTGGAGGAGCGGAAGGCCGGCCTGATCGGCCATTCGGAGGCGTGCATCGCCCTGCCTGGCGGCATGGGCACGCTGGATGAATTCAGCGAGCTCTTCGCCCGGATGCAGCTGGGCCTTCCCAGGAGGCCCCTGGGCCTGCTCAACACCCTGGGCTACTATGACCCCCTGGCGGCCATGCTCAAAAGGATGCGGGACGAAGGCTTCCTTTCCGCCGAATGGGACGGCCTGGTCATCATAAAAAGCAGCCCCGAAGAGCTGCTCAGTGAAATGGACCGTTTGGCGGAAGCATATCGGCGTCCTTAAAAATCGGGAGAATAGGGCAGGACGGCCACGATTTCATCCTCGATATAGATGAAGCGGTACAGCCCGTCCGGGTCGTACTGGCTGTTGAAATCGTAGACGCTGAAGGCGCGGATGGGTGCGGCGATGTCCCCAAAGTAAAAGACGCAGTTGGCCGCGCAGGGGTACTTATAGCTTTCCTTGGCCTTGTTCAGGTAGGTGGACAGGTTTCCGTCCGCGTAGGTGACGGTGCCCAGGTCCGCGTCAATGTACCACTTGTTCCCGGACTGGTAGATCCGGTTGACGGAGCCGGCGGAGACCCGGGTCCTCCTCTCGCTGGGCCGGCGCTGCAAGAAGACAGTGTAGCGGGTGCTGCCGTAGCGGTTGGAGACCTGGATGTCCACCTGCCGGGGCTGGTCGTCGAGCTTAAAATAGGAAGTGGAGCTCCCGCTGCGGATGATGCTGCCGTCCACCTCGATGGCGGCGGAAGGGTCCGACGCGACGGGGGTAAAGCTGACCCGGTTGACCCAGCTGGCCACCGTCAGCAGATAAGAGGTGGTGTAGGGGTCGAAGGCCGCCGGCAGCTGGACGCCTGTGGAGGCGCAGCTGTGCGTCAGGCTCAGCAGCACCGGGGCGGGGGAGTTTTCGCTGCCCGGCTCGTCGTAGTAGTAATAGGTGCCGTCGTAATAGATATTTTCATCCGCCGGCAGTCCGCCGTCGTCGCCCAGGCAGGGGCAGGCGGACAGGAGCAGGCAGAGGATCAGGAACAGGCTGACCGGGAGTGTCTTCCGGCTTTTGCCTTGCTGTTTCATCAGGAATCACCTCGCGCTTCTTACTTTCATCATTATAACGCGATTTCCTGCCGGTTTCTTTCATTTTTAGAATGTTTTTAACCTTTGTAAACAGATTTGTAAAAAACGGAGCTTCTGCGATGCCGAAAACGAACTACCGCCTGCTGATGGAAAAGGAAATCGAAGCCATCCGGCAGGAAAACCGGTCTCCCCGCCTGCTGCTGCACGTCTGCTGCGCGCCCTGCTCCAGCGGCTGTCTGGAGGAGTTGTGCGAAACCTTCCGGGTGACCTGCTTTTATTTTAACCCGAACATTTCTCCAAAGGAAGAGCACGACAGGAGGGCGGCGGAACTGGAGAGGCTGATCGGCGTCTTTCCCCTGACGCTGCCGCCGGACGTGGCTGTGGGGGCCTACGAGCCCGAACGCTTTGAACAGATCGCCCAGGGCCTGGAGAACCTGCCGGAGGGCGGGGAGCGGTGCTTCCGCTGCTACCGCCTGCGCCTGGAGGAGACGGCGCAAAAGGCCGCCCGGGAAGGGTATGACTACTTTACCACCACCCTTTCCGTGAGCCCCTACAAAAACGCCGAAAAGCTCAACGCCATCGGTGCCGAACTGGCGGAACAGTACGGGGTCCCGTACCTGTTTTCCGACTTCAAGAAAAATGACGGCTACCTGCGCTCCATCCGAAAAAGCCGGGAATACGGCCTGTACCGGCAGGATTACTGCGGATGCGTATACTCCAAAGAGCAGGCGGAACGGAAAAAAGCCAAACTATGAGAGCCAACCCGGAAGAGGAGCGTCACAGCCTCTTCCGGGTTTCTTCATATATTGTTCTGCAGCTCTGACGGGCGGACAGCACTCATCCGAGTGCAGTTTCAGTGCAGTTCAGTGCAGTTATTTTGAAAAAACTGCACTGAAAAAACGCTTGTGGTATCAGACACTTTTGACGTTTAGTGCAATTAGTGCAGTTTTTTTCGACTTGATTTATGTTTTTAAAAAAAGTGGAAGTACACTCATTGGCTTGCCTTTTTGAGTCGCACAAGGTATAATGCTAATGAACAAAAGATGTAATTGATTACCCATATTATAATGACCACAACTATTGACTTGATACGTGAAATAATGATTGAGAAGGAGATCAACATGGACGACAAAATGCTGCAACTCATTGAAGAAAAAGTGCAGGAAGCTATCAAATCCGCACTAGAAGACAAAATAGAGGATCTGTCGGATGAAATCGCGGATCATATGGAAGACAGAATTCACGAAATTACAGACGAAGCTGTCAGCGATTCAATTGCTGAGTTTTTTTCCGAAGGTATTGAACAATTTATGTCCAGCCATCAGCTGGAAGCGAAGGATGGAATGACTCTGCAGATGCGGCAGAAAACCAGGGTCATGAGCCCGGATAAAAAGAAGGTCCTGATCTGTTACGGCGGCATGAGGGTCGACGGAAAAACTCTGATGATTCAGACACGTATATCATGCTGGACAGATCTCTGCTCCTATGAAACCGAAGCGCAAGCCATTGAGGCACTTCAGAAAGTGAACGCCGCGATAGAACAGGGACTGTCTTTCATTGAATTGTAAATCAGATTCAATCCCAATCTTATAGAATAGCGCGATCTCAATCGCAGATGATGCCTTCAGTGGCAGCAATGCTATTATTCGTGCTCCGGATGGGAGTTACGCAATTACATGGGCTCAGGATCATGGCTTTGATTATTTGATTGAATAACTGATACCGGACTGTCTGATTTTCAGAAAGATGAGATCATTGGTGGGAAGAGATTTCAACGATTTTGCGATGTAATAAAAAACATAAAAGAAGTCGAAAAAAACTGCACTAATTGCACTAAACAGCGAAAACGACTGATATCACAGGTATTTTTTCAGTGCAGTTTTTTCGAAAAAACTGCACTGAAACTGCACCAAAGTACTCATTGCATCAAAAAATCGCCGGATCCCCGTCCCGCGAAAGCGGAAGGAAATCCGGCGTTTTTTCTGTGATTACAGCAGCCCCGGCACGATCAGCGGGACGAACACGATCAGCAGGAAGACCGCGATCAGGCCCAGCAGATAAGGGACGACGGCCTTGGAAATTTTTTCGATCGGCAGGCCGGTGATGCCGGTAGCGACGAAGAGGTTGATGGCGACCGGCGGGGTGATCATGCCGATGGCAATGCCCACCACGAACAGGATGCCGAAGTGGAGGGTGCTGACCCCCAGGCTTTCAATCAGGGGCAGGAAGACCGGGGTCAGGATGATGATCGCGGAGCTGGTTTCCATGAACACGCCGGCGATCAGGATGATGACCGAGATCAGGAACATGATGATGTATTTGTTGGTGGAAACGCTCAGCACCGCCGAGGAGATGGCCTCGGGGATCCGCCAGTTGGCCAGGGCCCAGCCGAAGGGGCCGGAGCAGGCGATGATGATCATGATGACCGCGCTGGTCTTGGCGGAGCTCAGCATGATCTGATAGAGGCCCTTCCAGGTCAGATCCCGGTAGACGAAGGCGGACACGAGCACTGCGTAGATGACCGCGACGGCCGCCGCCTCAGAGGGCGTAAAGATGCCGGAGAAGATGCCGCCCAGGATGATCAGGGGCATCAGGATGGCGGGGACGGCCTTTAAAAAGGTGCGGCCCACGTTTTTCCAGGAGAAGGGCACGCCCTTGGGATAGTGCTCCTTGTAGGCCTGCACCAGGGCGATGACGATGAGGATGGCCCCCATCAGGATGCCGGGGATAAAGCCGGAGGAGAACAGGCGGGTGACGCTTTCCTCGGCGATGACGGCGTAGAGCACCATCGGCACCGAGGGCGGGATGACCACGCCGATCGTGCCGGCGGCGGCCACCAGGGCGGCGGCGCAGTCTTCTTTATAGCCGCGCTTCTTGAGTTCCGGCACCAGGGTCGCGCCGACCGCCGCGGTGGTCGCCGCGCCGGACCCGGAGATGGCGGCGAAGAACATGCCCGCCAGCACCGAAACCACGGACAGGCCGCCCCGGATGACGCCCAGGAAGCTCTCGCAGAACTCGACCAGCACCTTCGAGATCTTCCCCTTGGCCAGAAGGTCGCCGGCGAAGATAAAGAAGGGGACGGCGATCAGGCTGAAGGAATCGCAGCTCTGGAACATGCGCTGCACGACGATCATCATCTTCTGGTCGCCGTAACCGGCGAACATGGTGACCGCCGCCGCCGAGCAGATGGAGAAGGCGACCGGCACGCCGATGATCAGAAAGAGGATAAAGATACTGAACAGAATCGCTGCCATCAGTTCTTCGCCTCCTTTCCGCCAAGCAGCATGGTTTGGCCGCTTTCCAGCATCAGTACGAGGGCGTGCCAGGCCATCACGCAGGTGCTCACCGGTACGCAAATGAAGATCCAGCGCATCTTGATCGGCAGGCTGGTGGCGTTTTTGCCCAGCTTCTGGGTGTAGCGGATGCCGTAGATCGTCAGCACGACGAACAGCACCAGGCAGATCAGGTGGATCATGGTTTTCAGAACGTCCTGCCCCTTCTTGGGCAGCAGGCCCTGCACCGCGGTGATGGCGATGTTTCCGCCGTGGTAATACACGCAGGTGGCCCCCAGGAAGGTGGACCAGATCAGCATGTAGCGGGTCAGCTCTTCCGACCAGGAGAGGGGGCGGATCCAGGAGACGAAGTCGCACAGGAACCGGGCGAGGATCTGCGCGCCGGTGACCAGCACCATCGCGCCCAGCAGGATCACGATCAGCGCGCCGCAGACTTTGTCCAGCACGTCGCTGACGCGGCGCAGGGGAAAGGGTTTACTCATGTCGCATCACTCCCATAAACACTTTCCGGCCGGCACAGGCCGACCGGATAGGTTCAGAGTGGAGAGTGGAGAGTTTTCGCGGCCTGCGGCCGCAGAGTGGAGAGAAATATAGTTTTGATCCTGAAGAAAGCAGACTATATCCATCTCCACTCTTCACTCTCCACTCTCCACTCTCCACTCTCGTTATTTCAGCGCTTCCTGGATCCGGCCGATATACTCGGCGTACTGGGGATAGGCGTCGTAGACGGACTGGACGGCGTTGCGGAAGGAGTCGACGTCGGGGGTCTCGATGACTTCCACGCCGTGGGACTTGATGGTCTCCAGCTGGCCAGCTTCCTGCTCGGCGACCCATGCGCGCTCATATTCGGCGGCTTCCTGGGCGGCCTGCTTGAAAATGGCCTGGGTGTCCGCGTCCAGGGAGTTCCACTTGTCCAGGCTCATGGTGATGATGGCGGTGGAATAGGAGTGGCGGTCCAGGGTGATGTACTTCTGGTTATAGTCCCACAGGCTGTAGGAATAGATGACGTTGATGGGGTTCTCCTGGCCCTCGATGGTGCCCTGCTGCAGGGCGGTCAGGGCGTCCTGCCAGGCCATGGGCACGGCGTTGACCTTGAGGGCCTGGAAGGTCTTGGTGTAGACCTCGTTCTCCATCACGCGGAGCTTCAGGTTTTCCACGTCCGCGGCGGAGGCAACGGGCTTGACGGAGTTGGTGATGTTGCGGAAGCCGCGCTCAGCGTAGGCCAGGCCCTTGAGGTTGGCGCTCTCCAGCTTGTCCAGCAGTTCCTGGCCGATTTCGCCGTCCAGGATCTTGTAGGCTTCCTCGTTGTTGGCAAAGAGGAAGGGCATATCCAGCACGCCCATTTCCTTGCAGAAGTTGACGAAGGGGCCGGAGGTGATGATGCCCAGGTCCAGCATGTCCATGCTCATGGAGTCCAGCATGTCGCTCTCGCCGCCCAGCACGCCGTTGGGATAGATTTCGATCTTGTATTCGCCGTTCGTGCGCTCGCTGACCAGCTCGGCGAATTTTTCCGCCGCGACCTGGAAGGAATCCTGCTCGTTGACGGTGGTGCCGAGCTGGAAGACGGTTTCAGCGCCGGCCGGAAGGGCCAGGGCCAGGCACAGGGCGAGGGCCAGGCACAGGGACAGATATTTCTTCATGATGGTTTCCTCCTTTAATATTGTGCAATATCTCAGGCGCTCCTTTCGGAGCGGGTGATTCGGGGATCGGCAGGGGCGGTCATTCGAGGATAGCGCCCTTATCCGCCGAGGTGACGAGCTTGGCGTAGCGGGCCAGGTAGCCGGTCTTGATGCGCGGCTCCGGGCAGACCCAGGCGGCCCGGCGGCGGGCCAGCTCTTCGTCGCTGACGTCCAGATGGATCTTGCATTCGGGGATGTTGATGGAGATCCGGTCTCCCTCCTGCACCAGGGCGATGTTGCCGCCCGCGGCCGCCTCGGGGCTGACGTGGCCGATGGCCGCCCCGCGGGTCGCGCCGGAGAAGCGGCCGTCGGTGATCAGGGCGACGCTCTCGCCCAGGCCCATGCCGACGATGGCGGAGGTCGGGTTCAGCATCTCGCGCATGCCGGGGCCGCCCTTGGGGCCTTCGTAGCGGATGACCACCACGTCGCCCGGATGAATCTGGCGGTCGTAGATGGCGGCGATGGCCTCGTCCTCGGAATCAAAGACCCGGGCCGGGCCCTCGTGGACCATCATCTCCTGGGCGACGGCGCTCTGCTTGACCACGCAGCCGTCGGGGGCCAGGTTGCCCTTGAGCACCGCGATGCCGCCGGACTGGCTGTAGGGCCGGTCGATGGGGCGGATGATGTCCTCGTTGAGGTTCTTTGCGCCCTGTAGGTTTTCCTCCATCGTCCTGCCTGTGCAGGTCATGACGGAGGTGTCCAGCAGGTTCTTTTTCGTCAGTTCCTTCATTACCGCGTAGACGCCGCCGGCCAGGTCCAGGTCCTCCATGAAGGTGTCCCCGGCGGGGGCCAGGTGGCACAGGTTCGGCGTGCGGGCGGAGATGGCGTTGCTTTCGTCCAGGCTGATGGTGATGCCCGCCTCATGGGCGATGGCCGGCAGGTGCAGCATCGTGTTGGTGGAGCAGCCCAGGGCCATATCGACCGTTTCGGCGTTGTGGAAAGAGGCCTGGGTCATGATGTCGCGGGGCCGGATGTTCTTTTTGACCAGGTCCATGATCTGCATGCCGGCGTGCTTGGCCAGGCGCAGGCGGGCGGAATAAACCGCCGGGATGGTGCCGTTGCCCGGCAGGGCCATGCCGATGGCCTCGCACAGGCAGTTCATGGAGTTCGCCGTGTACATGCCCGAGCAGCTGCCGCAGGTGGGGCAGGCGTTTTCTTCATAGTCGAGCACGCCCTTTTCGTCCAGGGTGCCGGCTTTGTACGCGCCGACGGCCTCAAACATGTGGCTCAGGCACGTGCGCCTTCCGTCCTTTAAGTGGCCGGCCAGCATCGGGCCGCCGGAAACGAAGATGGACGGGATATTCAGCCGGGCCGCGGCCATCAGCAGGCCCGGTACGTTCTTGTCGCAGTTGGGGATCATGACCAGGCCGTCGAACTGGTGGGCCATGGCCATGGCCTCGGTGGAATCGGCGATCAGGTCGCGGGTAACCAGGGAATACTTCATCCCCACGTGGCCCATGGCGATGCCGTCGCATACGGCGATGGCGGGGAACATGACGGGCGTGCCGCCGGCCGCCCGGACGCCGGCCTTGACGGCGTCGGCGATCTTGTCGATGTTCATGTGGCCAGGGACGATTTCGTTATAGGAACTCACCACCCCGATCAGCGGGCGGGAAAGCTCTTCTTCGGTATAGCCCAGGGCGTACAGCAGGCTTCTGTTGGGCGCGCGCTCCACGCCGATTTTGATGGCTTCTGACAGCATAGTTCTTGCCTCCATCTAAAATGTTTCGCTCCGTCTCGTTCCAGGCCGGAGAAAGACCTTCCCGTGTCCGGAAAGGGTATCAAACCAAAATATAGCAGGATTCTTTTCAAGAATCAACGAATCCGGGGCAAAAACAAAAAAAGTGCAAAACAGAAAACCTGTGCCCGCCGTTTTCCGGCTCCGCACAGGTCGGGATCCCTGCCTTCCGTCATTGGTTTGAGGGAAGGAAAGGCCCCTCAGGGGGATGTAAAAGATGAAAACCGTGCCGCTGCCGTCGTTGACACGGCAGGAAAATGGACTTACAATAAAGAAAGAATTGGAGCGTGGTCAAAAAGCAGCTTTTAAAAAATTGGAAATCAAATGGATCCGATATTATGCAAAAGCTGCCAGGATCATCAACAATCGTACAATGTGAAAGCTGCAAAAGAATACGAGTAGCCCTGTTGCAGCCCAAAGAAATCAATAACGACGGCGATTCATCATAGCAATGAATCAATGGCTGCTCTATGGGAAGATGCACAGCGAATCACTTCCTGTGAGCGGAAAGGACATAAAATGGGCACATGGTCAGATTCCGTATTTGGAAACGACACAGCGAGAGATCTGCTTTTGGAATATAAAGTTGCATTTTGCCAATACAGTCCGGAAGTGGCCGTTGAAAAGCTGAATCAATATGTAGAAACATTATTCGATTCTCAGGACGAAGTAATGCTCCATTATTATTTATCATTGGCGCTTTTCATGCACAAAAATGGGATTCCAGGGACTGATGTGATTCAAAGAGCTGTAGACCAGATTGACAAAATGTTGATGAATTATTCTGAAAGCAAATCAATCAACCGTCAGCTGTTTCGTCTGAAAGAATCATTGCAAGCCCCGCTGCCAAAACAAAGAAAAATTAGATTGGATCTGAATTGTGAACCATTATATCAGATGGGCGATATCATCAGTCTTCAAATATTTCCTGCTGTTGATGCGTCGGTTTTCTATCATATTATGATTCAAAAAGTTGGGGATTATATCAGCTGGACTTCAAAAATATGCCCCGAAATTCAAGACCATTGGCCTGTATTTCAATTAACGAACTATTTGGACAGGAAGAAGCCGGGGATGGAAGACTATCGTAGATGCCGGAAAAATCTATATACTTTTTATAGTGATGGCACACTTCTGCCATATAAACGCAGAAGTGTGGAAGTATTGGGCTATGAAAAAGTTAAAGACCCAATTTCAAAATGTACAAGGTATTTGTTTTTCAGTACAAAAGTGGATCAAAAAATATACGCTATTCTTGGTTCGGCATATTAAGGGACGATAAAAGATGATACACTATAGCCGTTCCGTGATCGCGGGTATGTGTAAGAAAACGTGAAGAACCAATACTTTTCTCGTGCTAATGAGTTGATTAACTCTTTCGTACATAAATTTATGTTCGTTCCAATTATAATGCATTATTATTTTGATATGTAGAGAAGAGAGGATACAAAATGATAAGCATACTAAAACGGGGAATGTCTATCTTGTTGATATCAGTTGTTCTATTATGTTCCAAGAGCGCAAAAGGAGAAAGCATGTATCGATGCAATAATAGGTATACTGGTATTATTCAATGGAATAATCAGATTATTATGGTCAACATGATGAAACATATGTTTGTAAATGAGTATCGTTTATTTCTTGTAACACCTTATGATTGCGTTTGCATTTTGGAGAAACAAGTACCATATAATAAAAAGCTTCATTATTACGCAAGCAAGGATATTATTATTGAAGAATGTGTAGTTACTGCTGCCCCGCTTTCTTATTCAACTTTATCCTTGCGTTATTCATACTGTAAAGGACAAAACGCAGAGGATTTGTGCAAAAAGAGTTTTTTAGATTTACCGCCAATAAAAGAAGGGGAGTATATAGCGACAATTGATGGTAATGTTCTAAAATATGGAGATGATCATACATTGTTGAGGCTTGATACTGACAGCAATATATGGACAAAAATCGATATCGGGTATGAGAATTTATGGTGTAATTCAGACTCTATTCGTGATTCATGCATTTGTATTGACAAATCAGAAGGATTGTTCTATTCTCCAACATCAGATGACACGTATCAATTCTCTGCAGTAAAAGGAGTGGAATTGGTCAACTATATCCTAAATGATAACCGGCTTATCTATGCTGATGATGGAGGCATATACGCCTGTAAAGAAAAAGATGTTGTACCGATCAGACTTGTCGGTTCGAGTCCGGACTTTGAGATTAATAGAATGACAACCTTCTGTATAACAAACGGTATTCTGTATGTTTGTAATCGTTCTGATAATCAGTTAATGCGCTTGGATATGTATAATGATGAGATGTTGCCGTTAATTGAGTTTGATTATGGCTCTTCTTCAAGTTTTTTTGTACAAGATAACTATTTATATATAGTTAAAGATCTTGAGGATACTTTTGAAACAATTGAATACATAAGTGTTGTGGATTTGGAAAACAATACAGAAATAAAGAGGCATGTCATCACGTGAATATGAGTGTGAAGAAAGAAACACTTGTGCATCTATCGAAAACAATTGTATAATCAAACTGGATCGTTGTATTCTTAACGTTTTTATTCCTGAGGGCGGCGCTTCGCCCTCTTTTTCTTCATGTGTTCCTGGAGCAAAGAGATAAGGCTCTGAAGCTCCGCCCTGAAGCAGTACAAAATGCCGCAGAGACAGACCAGCAGGACACCGATCCGGGCCAGGAGACTTCCGTACAGCAGGGAAAGGCAGGCGGCAATCACCGTGGTGAGGCCCGCGGAGAAGAGGAGTTGCCGGTCGTCGTACAAACGGATGTTCAGCTTTTTCCGCACGAACAGGAAGTGAATGAGCAGCAGGGTCAGGAAGCTTGCAAAGGTCGTGTACGCTGCCGCGGAAAAGCCGTAGCGGGGGACGAAGAGGAAGTTGAGCCCGAGGTTGAGCAGGGCCGCCACCATGGTGCCGAAGGAGACGTAGCGGGTCTTTTTTTCGTGCAGGACGAGGTTGATGTAGTGGGCGTACAGGCACTGGCACACCACGCCCATCACCGTCGGCGCCACGGCGGACAGGGCCGGGGCGTAGGCGTCCCCGCCGAGCAGCAGCACCGCTTCCGGCCCAAGGGCGATGAGAAAGAGGCCGCCCAGGCAGGAGAGCGCCGAGATCAGGCGGACCATTCTGCGGACTTCGTCCCGCCTTCCTTCCTGCAGGCTGTCGTGGAACCAGGGCAGCCAGGCCTGGCTGACGGTATCGAACAGGAGGAAGAGCAGGAGGGCGTAATTGCGGACCAGGTGATAGTACGCTACCTCCGTCTGTCCGCCGAAACGGGCGATGACCAGCTTGTCCGACTGGGCCAGGAGGCTCATGGACAGGGCGTGGAGCATCATGGGCAGGGACAGGCTCAGGCCGTAGCGCCAGTATTCCTGCTTCATGCGAAGGCCCCCCGGCAGGGCCCGGGCCCAGACCACCAGGGACAAAAGGACGATGGGCGCGGTCAGGCCCACCATGCGGGAAAAGCCCCTGTCCAGCGGAGAAAACAGGATCAGCCCCAGGGACAAAAGGGCAGGCCCCAGGGCCAGATACCACTGAACGGCGATGTTCTCCCGGTAGCGGTAGCGGTAGCGAAGGCCCGCCTGCGCAAAGGAAAGGGCCGGGAAAAAGCACAGGTAACAGAGGAGGAGCAGGGTTTCCCGCTCATTCAGCTCCAGGAAGGCGGAGACGGGCCCAAGGAAGAGAACCGCTCCCAGAGACAGGGCCAGGGACACCAGCAGCGACAGCACGCTGACCGAGCTGATATAATCGTCCAGCCGGCCGGGAAAGTCGAGCTTGGCCCGGCCGACGCTGCTCATCAGGTTCAGGCTGAACACGGTCGTCAGCAGGGAACACCAGGACTGGAAGGTGCCGGCCGCCCCGTACTGCTGGGTGCTGAGCAGCCGGGTGAACAGCGGCGTGGTGATCAGGGAGACCAGGCGGATCAGCACGGAGGACACCACGTACCAAAGCCCGGCCTGAACGGCCAGGCGGTCCTTTGACGCTTCGGTTCGCATGTGAGCCTCCTTTTACCTGTTATTTTTTAAAAAGCCGTTTGAGCTTCTCGGCCCCCTGCTCGCCCAGGACGCTGCGCAGGGCTTCCTTGGCCTGGCTCTTGCCGGTCTGGTCGATTTTTTCCATCCGCTCGAAGGCTTCGGCGTCCTGTTCGGCGTCGGTGAACACCTCGAAGAGGACGGGGCGGACGGAGGGCTCGGGGGAGACGAAATCAGGCAGGCATTTTTCAAAGCTCTCCTGATCGGACGCGGTCAGGAAGCGGAAGCCCAGGTTTTCCGCGAAGTCGCGCACGAAGGAGGGGGACTGACCGCCGAAATGCCCGCCGGCGCAGATGTATTCGTCCGCCTCCTCCCTGCCCAGCCACCGCTGGGAGGGATGGCCGTGATGGCGGAAGATGTTCCCGCCGTCGTTGTGGACGATCATGAGGCGGAGGTTCGGCCCTACGTGCCGGTTGCCCAGGACGGTCATGTCGTAAAAGAAGGTCAGGTCTCCCATGACGCCGAAAAACAGCCGGTCCGGGCTGGCCAGGGACGCGCCGATCAGGGAGGACACCGTCCCGTCGATGCCCCGGCAGCCGGAATTGCAGGCGGAACGGACGCCCTCCGGCAGGGGAAAATAGTTCCAGGCGCGGATGGTGTCGCTGCAGCCCAGGTGGACGCAGGCCCCCGCCGGCAGCAGCGCGGACAGGCGGGAAGCTGCGTAGAGGCTGGAAAAGGGCAGCTCCGGGAGCTTTGCCCGGACCTTCCGCAGGGTTTCTTGGAAGGCTTCCAGGAGGGCGGAGGACTGGGGCTCTTTTCCCTCGCTGTATCGGGTGAAAAAGGCCTGCTCCTCCATTTCAAACACCGCGCCGAGCCTGTGCAGGGGGTCGCGCAGCTCCCCGTCCGGGCTGACCCGCCAGACCGTCCGGACGAAGGTCGAAAGCTTCTGCATCAGCCGGTCGTCCGTGCCTTCCTCCCCGATGTGGATCAGCAGCCCGACGTCCCGGAGCACGTCGTAGGAAACGTCCTGGGCGGCCAGGATCGTCGCCTGGACCCGGAAGCGTCCGTAGTAGCGGCTGGCGTGGTCGCACAGGACGGCCGCGTCGTATGCTTCGCAGAACCGGTCCAGGGCTTCGGTCTGGGCCTTCGTCCATTCCCGATGGCCCCCCGCCAGCACAAGGAGCTTCTGCCCCTCCTCCAAACGGATCTCGGGCAGGCTGTCCCCGGGGAAATACCGGCGGATGAGCGGCACCTGGGGCAGGCGCTGGACGGAATACTCCATCTTGGGCCCGCCCCAGGGCAGATCGATGTGGACCGGCCCGCCCCCGTGCCGGGTCAGTTCCAGAATGGCCCGGGTGATTTGGAGGACGCTTTCCCTTTCGTCCTCCGGGGAGGACACGGGGTTTAAGCGCACCTTGAGGCGCACGGCGTCCGCGGGGGACACGCTCCGGTCGATGACCTGGGGGGAGAGCTGGCCGATTTCCCGGTAGCTGTGCAGGCCGGTGACGGCCAGGATGGGGAGCTTTCGGTGATAGGCTTCGGTGAGGCCGGGAAGGTAGTTGCGGGAGGCGGTCGCCTCCGTGCAGGTGATCACCACCGGCTCGCCGGATTCGGCGCTCAGCCCGCAGGCCAGGTAGGCGGCGCTCCGCTCGTCGACGCAGGAATACATCTGGAAAGCCCCGTCATGCTGGAGGCTGCCCACCAGCTCCATGTTGGTGGTGCCGGGGGAGGCGACGACCTTGCGGATGCCGTGGGCCTTGAGCAGGGCGACGAGCAGCTGTACGTTTCGGTTGGTGGAATAATAGTAGGCCATGGTCAAACTTCCTCCCCGGGGTGTTCGGCGATATCGGTAAGCATTTTGGAAAAACAGCCTTCCGCGCGCTTCAGGTCTTCCATATAAATGGGCCGGCAGGCCTGGGCTGCCCGGCGAAGTTCGGCGCGCTCCCGGATGCCTTGGAGGGTGGCGCGGACGGCCGCAGACGTTTCCAGTGTCCTCAGGTCCACCAGGTACGGATAGTTCATCTTCTTGGTCAGCCCCTCAAACTTGGGGCTGTAGCCCGTCGGGACCACGGCGGCGCCGCTGGACAGGGCGGCAATCACCGCGTGCATCCGGGCGGCGACCAGGACGTCCATCGAGGCGATCACGGCCTTGGCCTCCATCGGGTCCCGAAAGGGGGGCAATACATGGGCCTTTGGAAACAGGCTGCCGAACCCGGGACCCGCGTCCGCACCCACGTGAGGGATCAGAAAAATTTCGTACTGCCCGTCCTTGGAAAGCTGCTCCAGCAGCTGGGTCAGATACAGGTCGTAGTCGGTTTTCAGGGGGATCCGCAGGTCCGTCGGCTCCGTTTTGTTTTGCGTCAGCAGAGAAGAAGCGTTGATCCCGACCCGGACCTTCCCGCTTGATGCCACCGGGTCCGGCGCATAGGGCAGGCCGAAGGCCAGGTCGCAGACGGACAAAAGCTCCCGCCCGCTTTTTTTAGACAGCGTAAGGGCCCCGGGACTTTGGTCCCGGGTCATGGCATAGCGGGCGTGCCTCAGGATATTCGCGGCCCGGGCCGCACTTTTTTCCCGCTGAAAGGGGCCGTAGGTCTGGGGCCCGAGGATCAGGGGCTTGTTCATCCGGAGGATGATTTCCTTGATCCTCGTGAGCCCTGAAAACCGCCAGTCCCCGTAGATGTCGGTGAAGGAATCCCCCTGGGTCAGGTCGACAAACAGGTCGCAGGCCCGCATGGCGGAAAGAACCTGACGGGTGAGCGCCGGGTGCCTGACCTCCGCCAGGGGATGAAACAGGGACGTGGTCCGGACGGCAGTGAGCCGGTCCGGGGAGATGGACAGCTTTTCGCATAGATGGGCCGTGTCCGCATGATTCGGCTGGTACTCAAAGACCGTATAAGAAAACGTCCGCCTGGTATCCGCGGCGATTTTTTCCAGCAGGGCGAGCAGGGAATAGGTCAGGGCCGAGCAGCCGAGGTTTTCGGTGTGGATCAGGCAGCCTTCCAGGCCGATGCGGAGGGTGTTCTTCTTCATGAGCGCTTACCGTCGCCCGGCTTTGTCCGCGGGCAGGGTTTCAAGGAAGGTACAGACCAGGAAGATATACATGCACCTGCCCGGGTCCATCATGGACAGGTTGACCATGCTGACGGTGAGAAATACTACGAGGCTGCGGATCACCCGGGGCAGGACGGCGGAGGAGCGCCCCGCCCGGCGGAAGGCATAAAGCAGGAACCAGATCACCCAGAACAAGCCCAGCAGGCCGAACTCGTTGATCAGGCCGACCGCGCCGACGTCGCTGCGGTAATACTGCCCCCTCGGACCATAGAGCAGCTCCCAGCCCGGGATGCTTTTGCTGTTGCTGATCAGGCCGATGCCCGTCAGCGGGTAGGTCCTGAACTGGGCCAGGTAGTGGTCGATGGCCCGGAAGCGGACCATGATGCCGGGGTCCTGCTCCATATAGGCCCGGATGGCGGGAATCAGCCGGTCCGACAGGGCGACGGCGGCGACAAGGAGCAGATAGATTAGGAAAAAGCTTAAGAGCTTGAGCAGCGGGTGCACCCGCTTTTCCGTCATCGCCATCCAGAAAAAGGTGAGGCCCAGGTAGAGCATCGCCGTCCGGGTCTTACTAATGAACAGCACGTTGACAAGGCCCAGGGTCAGATTGAGGGCGTCCATGTAGCGGGCCCGCCGGTGCAAAAGCCTGGTCAGGCTGATGATCAGCCCGGTGTAGACGACGACCCCCTGGACCCGCAGGCGCAGGGTGCCGTAGCGGAACATTTCCCGGGTCAGCTCTACTTTGAGCAGGTTCACGCCCCACAGGGAATACAGCGCAAAGGCGCACAGGGCCACCAGGGAGGAAAGGACGGAAAACAGCACCACCAGCCCCATGAACCGGGGCAGAAAATCTGTCCGGCGGATCTCCGGGTACTGGAGCAGGGCCAAAAAGCACAGGGGAGGAATGAGATAGACGTACCCCTCTTTGACCACCAGCTGGATGGGCTGGCGGAGCCGAAGATAGCTGAGGACGATTTCGAGCAATATCAGTAGGCACAGCGCGCAAAGCAGGGGCAGGAAGCGGGCAGACAGGCGGAGCCTTCGGGTCCGGGCGGCGGTGTAGATCAGGGAGCAGACGGCGATCAAAAAGAGCGACAGGAAGGTAAAGTCGGTCGAGTACAGCTCCCCGATGATGGGCAGATGGACGTAGAGCCCCAGCAGCTGGGTGGTGCACAGCAGCAGGAAAAACAGGTAGACCATGCAGGCGGTGGGGTGCACCCTGAGCATCCAGCGGCCGAAGGGGTAGGCCTCGAGGCCGGGCAGGGCCTCAAGGACGCGGGCGCGGAGGGCGCGCACAAGCCGCCTTGTTTTGAGGCGCATGAGTTGGAGCATTCCTCTGCTCATGGCCGCTGCCTCTCTTTGGGAGCATCGATAGCCTCTTGATACAGGGCGAGGACCTGCCCGGCAATCCGGTCCCAGGAAAGGGCCTGGCGCACCAGGGCCTGCCCGCGCTGGCCCAGGGCCGCCCAGCGTTCCCTGTCCCCGGCGGCCCGCTCCAGGGCTTGCGACAAACTCTCCTCGGACCCTACGTCAAACAGATACCCGGTTTCCCCTTCCCGCACCAGCTCCAGGAAGGAAGGAATCCGGGAGGCGACGGGCGGCTTTTCGTAGGCGTAGACCAGCTGGAGGACGCCGCTCTGGTAGACGTCCTGGTAGGGCAGCACGCACAGGTCCGTGGCGGAAAAGTACAGGCTCAGCTCCTCTTCGGGGATGTAGCGGATGTCCGCCCGAAGGCAGTCGTCCTTGAGGCTGAGGCGATTGATCTGCTCCTGATAGACCGAAAAGTCGTCCTTCCACACATTCCCGGCGACGATCAGAAAAAGGTCGCTCCGCTTTTGTTGAAGGCTGCCGAAGGCGGACAAAAGCAGGTCCAGCCCCTTGACCTTCTTGATCTGGCCGAAAAAGAGAAAAACGGTCCTGCCCTCGGGGATGCCGAGGGCCTTCCGGGCCTGGGCCTTGGGAAGGGGGGCGGCGAAGTCCAGAAAATGGCCGTGGGGGATCAGGGAGAGCTTTTGTTTATCTTCCGGGAAGAGGGCGGAAAAGTGGGCCACATTGGCCTGGGCCTGGACGTAGATCCGATCGCAGAAACGGTAAATGAGGCGGTAGAAAAACGGGTCGAAGCGCTTTTGGTGCATGGGCAGGATGTCGTGGACCCCGGCCACGGGATGGACGCCCTTTTTCCGGAGCTTCCGGATGAAATAGGCGTCCGCGGGGGAGAGGTCGAACCACTGGAGGTGGACGACGTCAAAGCCCTCCCGCATCGCTTTTTTGTACACAAAGCGCCAGGCGCTCAGGTAGTTGAGGGCCTTTCGGAGCTTCCCGATGTCCTTTCGGGCGGTGCTGAAGCGCCGCGTCACCGGGCAGCGGCAATAAGAGGCGTCCGCCTCGGTGTCGATGACCATCTCCACCTTGGCTCCGGCGTCCTTCAGGGCGTTGGCCAGGCTGAAGCTGTATTTGTAGTTGACGGACGCGATCTGGTCCAGCACAAGCACCTTCATGAAAACGAAGTCTTTCCCTTCTCACCGGCCAGGAAGGAATGGATGCCCCTGCGGAGGCCGGCAAATATATACTCCCCTTTGAGACAGCGGACGAGGCACTGGGCCGTGCAGAACAGGTAGGCCAGGGGACGGCGCAGGGCGGGGAGGCGTTTTTGAATCAGCAGATATCGGCTGCGGATCAGATAGGGGGCCGTTTGGGCGGAGTGTCTTTGCACCGTGGCGCTGACCTTGTGCAGAATCACCGCGGAGGGGACGTAGAAAATCTCCATCCCCGCCTCGCGGAGCCGGAGGCAGTAATCCGTGTCCTCCTCGTAGAGGAAATAGTCCTCGTCCAGAAGACCGACTTTTTCGATGGCCTCCCTGCTCAGGCACAGGCAGCAGCCGCTGGCGAAGGTGACGGGGGAGGGAGGACCCGGGTTTTCCCGGTCCTCCTGCCCGATGCCGAAATGTCGGGTCCTGCCCGTCCAGGGGGAAACGCTGCCGCCGGCGTACCAGAGCTGCCCCGGGTCCGAAGCAAAACGGATGCGGCAGGTGGAGGCCCCGCAACAGGGATTTTGAGAAAAGGGGGATAAAAGGCAAAGAAGAAAATCCGGCGTCACCAGGGTGTCGTTGTTGAGCAGCAGCACCTGGTCCGCACCGTTTTCCAGGGCATAGCGGATGCCAGCGTTGCAGCCGGCGGCAAAGCCCCGGTTTTCGCCCGCTTCCAGGAGGGTAAAGGGGAGCTCTTCCCGAAGGGCTCGCAGAGCTCGGAGGGAATCTTCCCCGCTCCCGTTATCCACCACGATCACCCGGAAAGCGGGGGAGAGGACAGACTGGAGGCTGCGGATGCAGGCTTCCGTGTCCTCAGCGCCGTTAAAGTTGACCAAAACGATGAACACCATGGACCTTACCTGCCTTCGTCAAGCTCCCGCCAGAGTTCCCCGTACCGATCGGCGATCTTTTCCCAGGTGTAGGCGGAAAGGATTCTGTTTCGGGCTTTTTGCGTAAGGTCCCGCCGGGCGGCTTCGTCCGTCTGTGTCGGGTCGTCCGTCCGGTCGATCAGGCGGGCCAGGCTGCCTTCCTCCCCGGTCCAGTACAGGGCGGCGTCCTGAGCCACCTCCCGGTTAAAGGGCACGTCGATTAGCAGGTTCACTTGGGTGGCGGCCAGGGCTTCCAGCAGGGTGGGGTTGGTGCCGCCCACGGTGTGGCCGTGGAGGTTGGCAAAGGCGTTCTCCCGGATTTTTCGGAGCAGGTCCCGGTCGTACACGGGGTCCGAAAAGCGGATGCGGCTGTCGCTCTCAAAGCCGGTCTTTTTCTTGAGGACCTCCAGATAGGCCCGGTCCTTCGTCGTGATCAGGACCAGGGGGCGGCGGGTATGGCTGCGCATATACTCCCGCAGCATGGTTTCGTAGCTGTTTTCCGGCACCAGGCGGGAGCAGGACATATAGTATTCATGGGGCTTAAGGCCGTTTTTTAATAACCAGGCGGTGAAGGCCGGGTCGTCGTCCCAAAGGGGAGAGGGCGTCAGATAGGTCCCGTAGGGGATGAACACGGTTTTTGGACTGTATTTTTTATAGGTTTCCCGGATGTATTCCTCGATCTTTACGGAATCGCAGACCATCAGGTCCGCCGACCGGACGGTCAGGCGCTCGGAGAGCTTCCAGTAGGCGCGCACGGGGGCGGGCCACTTGCCGCGCAGGTATTCATGCCCGTCGGGGTTGACGTACAGGGTCCCGTGCAGGCGGCGGATGCGTCTGGCGAAGGACCCCAGGAAGGGGCCGATCCGGCAGGCCAGCAGGTAAAACACCGGGGCGTCGATCCCGTTTTCCTCGCAGTAGTTGAGGCAGTAGTGAAGCCCCTTCACATCCAGGCTGATGGCCTGGGCGGAGCCGATCTGGGGGACGGGGAGCTTGACGATATGGGCCCCGTGCCAGGAAAAGGCGTTATTTCCCAAGGATTCCGCGCCGAAAAGAGCGCTTTCGTCCATGCAGCCGTAGCCGTTGGCCTTGACGGTGACATGGTAAACGTAGCCCGCGTCTTCGGGGCGCTGACGGATCAGCTCGGCCAGGAAGGACTCGTAGCCTCCGTACTGGCCGACGCTTTTGGCCCCGACGATGAAGATATGCTGTTGTTGGCCGGGATCCCTGAGTTTCTGATCCATGGAGTCTCCTTGCGCTTTGCGGGGGCTGCCCGGAACCCCGGGAAGCCTTGGGCATAATTTCACAAAATAATTGTAACACACGCGCCCCAAAATGAAAATCGTTTCGGACAATTTCTTTTTTGGAAAAGCAGGGCTAAACCGCTTGAAAGAAAGGACGAAGGCTTTTATAATGAAATAGAAGAACAGAACAGGCCGGAGCGCCTGACGAGGAGGAGCGGATGAGCATTTCCTGCCTGGTGATGGACCATGACGATACCCTGGTCAACAGCACCGCGACGGTGCATTTTCCCTGCTTTGTGGAATATACGCAGAAATATTTTCCGGATTATCACTGCACCCTGGAACACTATTTCCTGAAAAACTTCGATCCGGGCGTGGTGCCGTTTTTCCGCGACGAGGTGGGGATGAATGCCGAGCAGATGCGGCATGAGGAAAAGTTCTGGAACGCCTACGTCCAGCGCCACGTGCCAAAGGCCTATCCGGGCATTCGGGAAATTCTGCTGGAGCAAAAAAAACGGGGTGGGTATGTCTGCGTGGTCTCCCACTCGCTTCGGGACAACATCCTCCGCGATTTTAAGGAAAACGACCTCCCCGCGCCGGACCTGGTCTTCGGCTGGGACGAGCCCCCGGCGGAGCGGAAGCCCAGCCCGCACGCCCTGTATCAGATCATGGAAAGGCTCAAAGTAAAGCCGGAAGAGATGCTGGTGGTGGACGACCTGAAGCCAGGCTACGATATGGCCCTTTCGGCCGGGGTGCCCTTCGCCGCGGCGGGCTGGGCCAACGACATCCCCGAAATCGAAAGCTTCATGCGCAAAAACTGCGGACTGTATTTTAAGACCATAGAGGAGCTGAAAGCTTATCTGTTTGCCTGACCGACCGTGAAATGAGGAATATGCCATGGAAAAGAAAATCACCCGGATCGTACTGACCGGCGGCCCCGCGGCGGGCAAGACCACCCTGGTCAGCCGCATCCTGCACGAGTTCCGGCAGGAGGACGGCTGGCGGGTCATCACCATCCCGGAAACGGCGACGGAGCTGATTTCCGGCTTCGGCATCCGTCCCTTCGGCGGCTGCATGTCGATGCTGGCGTTCCAGGACTTCGTGGTGGCCGACCAGGTCCACAAGGAAAAGCTGGCCCTGCAGGCGGCCCAGGTGGTCCAGGAGGAAAACATCCTGATCCTGTACGACCGGGCCCTGATGGACGACAAGGCCTATATCTCCGACGACGAATTCCGGGAGGTGCTTTCCCGCGTCGCCGGAAAGACGGAGGACGAGGTGCTGGCCGGCTACGACGCGGTGCTCCACCTGGTGACCTGCGCCAAGGGGGCGGAGTTTGCCTACAACCTGGGCAATGAGGCCAGGACGGAATCCCTCGAATACGCCCGGGAGATGGACGACCGGACGCTGCGGGCCTGGTCCGGCCACCCCAATCTCCGGGTGATCGACAACTCCGTGAACTTTGAGGACAAGATCAACCGGGCCTTAAAGGAAATCTACCGGATCGTTGGCCAGGAGGAGCATACCTCCGAAAAGCGCAAATACCTGATCGAAATGCCGGACCTGGACGCCCTCGTCACCCGCTTCAACGGCCTGGCCCTGGACATGATGCAGACCTATCTGCAGCCCACCAAGCCGGACGTGGAGCGCCGCATCCGCCAGCAGAAAAACGGGGAGGATTACCTCTACTTCTACACCGAAAAGCATCAGAACGCCGACGGCGCCAGGTGGGACACCGAAAAGCCCATCTCCGAAAAGGAATACATCCGCTACCTGATGGAGATGGACAACAGCCTCCACTCCGTCCGCAAGACCAAGTACCGCCTGACCTGCCAGGGCGTGCGGATGGAAATCGACGTCTATCCCTTCGACCATGAAAAGGCCATCCTCTTCGTCTACGCCGCCGAAGAAAAACCCCTCCCCCCGGAAATCAAGGTGATCCGGGAAGTTACGGGAGACATGGCGTACAAGAATAAACAGCTGGCGAGAACCCAGAAGCTCTGAGTTAGGTAGGAGGGAGTAGGTAGGAGGTTTTTAGTCAGAGTGAGGAGTGAGGAGTGAGGAGTTAATAGCGGCGAATGCGTAATTCGTAATGCGTAATGCGTAATGCATCCAACCAATTTCAACTCCTCATTCCTCACTCCTAACTCCTCACTCGACACTATCAACCTTAGCGAGCGCCAGCGAGCGCTACCTTCTACCTCCTCCCTCCTACCTTTTACGTCTTCCTTCTGCTTTTTTCGATATAGTTTTTACGCATAAAATACAAAAAAGATACCGTTGCGGGCTTGCGGGCGGCCTGCGGCGGTTTTATAATGTTACAATCAACGCGGGAGACCGCGGAATTGATCCTGAAGTCGAGGAGGAAAACATTCATGAAGAAGATGTTCGCTCTGATGCTGGCGCTGTGCATGCTGCTGGCTGTGACCCCTGTTTTCGCTGAAGAAACCGTGACGCTGAAGATCGCCCACATCGGGCCCGAAACCGGCGCGGCGGCCGTGTACGGCCTGGCCACCTCCCGCGGTGCAGCGATTGCCGCTGAAGAAATCAGCGCCGCCGGCGGAAAGTACAAGGTCGAGATGATCGACGAAGACGACCAGCATGACGCCGAAGTCTCCGTCAACGCCTACAACGCCGCCATGGACAAGGGCGCGCAGATGATCGTGGGCACCACCACCACCACCCCCTGCATCGCCGTGGGCGCGCTGGCCTATGAAGAGCGCGTGTTCATGCTGACCCCGTCCGCTTCCTCCACCGCCGTGACCGCGGACAAGGACAACGTCTACCAGGTCTGCTTTACCGACCCCGCCCAGGGCTCCGCTTCCGCTGAGTACATCAGCCAGAACGCCCTGCCCACCAACGTGGCCATCATCTACAACAACGCCGACGCCTATTCCACCGGCATCTACCAGACCTTTGAAGCCAAGGCCAAGGAGCTGGGCTTCAACATCGTCTCCGTGACCACCTTCACCGACGACACCACCGACTTCACCGTCCAGGTGGCGGACGCTAAGAATAACGGCGCGGAACTGGTCTTCCTGCCCATCTACTACACCCCCGCTTCCATGATCCTGCAGGCCGCCCGCACGATGGACTACGCGCCCGTGTGGTTCGGCGTGGACGGCATGGACGGCATCCTCAGCATCGAGGGCTTTGACACCGCTCTGGCCGAGGGCGTCATGCTGCTGACCCCCTTCTCCGCCGACGCCCAGGACGAAAAGACCCAGAAGTTCGTGGCCCGGTATCAGGAGCTCTACAACGAGATCCCCAACCAGTTCGCTGCCGACGCCTATGACGCCGTGTACGCCCTGGTGGCCGCTTCCGAGCTGGCCGGCATCACCGGCGACATGGAAGCTGAGGAATGCTGCGACAAGCTGATCGAAGCCATGCAGCAGATCACCGTCGAGGGCGTGACCGGCACCATGACCTGGTCCGCCAACGGCGAAGTCAGCAAGACCCCGACCGCCGTCGTTATCGAAAACGGCGCCTATGTCGGCTTCAACAAGTAAGTCTTTCACGCTGTCCGGCTCCGGGTTTACCCTGGAGCCGGCGTTCTTTTATTTTTGCGGACAACGGGGCGAATCCGCCCGGCGGAAGGTTTGCGTCGGACTAAGGTTTATGGTATAATACCGTCATATCAGCGGTGGCGGGTGAAAAAGGGCACACCTGGCTCTAATGCCTAATGCCTAATGGCTATTGCCTAATGCCTAACACCCGCCCGTCGTTCCTCTGCTGAATCAATATCCGGAAGGATGTGGGGTTATGGCCTTTTTGTCAAGCCTGGTGAACGGGCTGAGCCTGGGGAGCATCTATGCCATCATCGCCCTGGGCTATACCATGGTGTACGGCATCGCCAAGATGCTGAATTTCGCCCACGGCGACGTCATCATGGTGGGCGCGTACATCGCTTTCTGCGGGGCCCAGTACTGGGGGCTGCCGCCGGTGCTCTGCGTGCTGTGCGCCATGGCGGTGTGCACCGTGCTGGGCGTGACCATTGAACGCCTGGCCTACCGGCCGCTGCGGCAGGCGACCTCGCTGGCTGTGCTGATCACGGCCATCGGCATGAGCTACCTGCTGCAAAACCTGGCGCTGCAGATCTGGGGCGCGAACCCCAAGAGCTTCCCGACGGACCTGATCGCCTTCCCGAACCTGTCCCTGTTTTCGGGCCAGCTCAAGGTCAGCGGGGTGACGGTGGTGACCGTCCTGGCCAACCTGGTCATCATGGTGGCCCTGACCTTCTTTACCGGCAAAACCAAGATGGGCAAGGCCATGCGCTGCGTCTCCGAGGACCGGGGCGCGGCGGAGCTGATGGGCATCAACGTGAACCGGACCATTTCGATGACCTTCGCCATCGGTTCGGCGCTGGCGGCCATCGCTGGCGTGCTGCTGTGCACCGCCTACCCAACCCTGCAGCCGACTACCGGCTCCATGCCGGGCATCAAGGCCTTTACCGCCGCGGTGTTCGGCGGCATCGGCTCCATCCCCGGGGCGATGGTGGGCGGCCTGCTGCTGGGCATCATCGAGATCCTGAGCCGCGCCTACATATCGACCGAGCTGGCGGACGCCATCGTGTTCGCGGTGCTGATCGTGGTGCTGCTGGTCAGACCCACCGGCCTGCTGGGCAAGCAGGTCCGGGAGAAAGTGTGAGGTGGGCGGCATGAACGCGAAACGCAGAAAACTGATCTACAATCTCTCCACCTACGCCGTGGTGGTGATCGCCTTTATCTGGTGCCAGATGCTGCTGAACTCCGGCGGCATGACCCGCAGCCTCAAGGGCCAGCTGGTGCCCATCTGCTGCTGGATCACGATGGCGGTTTCCCTGAACCTGGTGGTCGGCATTTCCGGCGAGCTGTCGCTGGGCCACGCCGGCTTTATGAGCGTCGGCGCGTTTACCGGCATCATCATCTCCGGGTGGCTCCAGCACGGCATGGGCATGGAGGATACGACCCTGCGCCTGGTCATCGCCCTGGTCGCCGGCGGACTGCTGGCCGGGGTGGCGGGCGTGCTGATCGGCATCCCGGTGCTGAGGCTTCGGGGCGACTATCTGGCCATCGTGACCCTGGCTTTCGGCGAGATCATCCGAAACGTGATGAACTGCATCTACGTGTCGGTGGACGGCCGGGCCCTGAACATTGACTTTCTGAACCCGAACCTGCCGGGCAAGCTCCTTTTGAACGGGCCGAACGGGGCGGTGTCCGTCGGGAAGATCGCCACTTTTACCGCCGGGTTCATCCTGGTGCTGGTGGCCCTCTTCGTGGTGCTGAACCTGACCAACAGCCGGTCCGGCCGGGCCATCATGGCGATCCGGGACGCCCGCATCGCCGCGGAATCCGTCGGCATCAACGCGACCAAATACAAGATGATGGCCTTCGTCATCAGCGCCGTGCTGGCGGGCATGGCCGGGGCCCTGTACGGCCTCAACTATTCGACCCTGGTGGCCGGCAAGTTCAAGTTCGACCAGTCCATCAACGTCCTGGTGTTCGTCGTGCTGGGCGGCATCGGCAATACCTTGGGCTCGGTGATCGCGGCGGCCGCCCTGACCATCCTGCCCGAGCTTCTGCGTGAGTTCTCCAACTACCGGATGCTGGTGTACGCCATCGTGCTGATCCTGGTCATGCTGGCCACCAACAACCCGCTGATTCAGCAGGTGACCAGGAACCTGGCCGCCCGGGTGAAGCGTCTGTTCAGCAAAAAGCAGCCCAAGGTTTCCGTGAAGGGAGGGGATCAGGCGTGAGCGAAGTAAGACAGAGACCGCATACCAAAATGGTAACCTATCCCTCCAACGCGGTCATCCCGGAAAGGGACCTTGGCAAAAACCCGGTCCTGGAGTGCAGCCACTTAGGCATCGAGTTCGGCGGCCTCAAGGCCGTGGAGGATTTTAACCTGGTGCTGGGACGCACCGAGATCGCCGGCCTCATCGGCCCGAACGGGGCGGGGAAGACCACGATCTTCAACCTTTTGACCAAGGTGTATCAGCCCACCCACGGCAGCGTCCTGATCGACGGGCTGGACACCCACGGGATGACCACCGTGGACGTCAGCAAGGCCGGCGTCGCCAGGACCTTTCAGAACATCCGGCTGTTTGGCAACATGTCCGTGGAGGACAACGTGCGCATCGGCCTGCACAACCAGATCAAGTACGACATGTTCACCGGCATTTTCCGCCTGCCCAGGTACTTTACCAAGGAAAAGCAGCAGCACGAAAAGGCCATGGAGCTGTTGGACATTTTCGGCATGTCCTCTTTGGCGGACGTCAAGGCGGGCAGCCTTCCCTACGGCGCCCAGCGCCGGCTGGAGATCGTCCGGGCCCTGGCGACCAACCCCAAGCTCCTGCTTCTGGACGAGCCGGCCGCCGGCATGAACCCCCACGAGACGCAGGAGCTGATGGACAACATCCTGCGCATCCGCGATACCTTCCAGATCTCCGTGATGCTGATCGAGCACGACATGAACCTGGTCATGGGCATCTGCGAGGGCATCTGCGTGCTCAACTTCGGCCGCGTGATCGCCAAGGGCACGCCGGAGGAGATTCAGTCCAATCCGGTGGTCATCGAGGCCTACCTGGGCAAGAAAAAGGAGGGCGGCCAATGAGCGGGAAGCAGCAGTCTGAGCTCCTGCTGGAGGTCAGCGACATTCACGTCTATTACGGGGCGATCCACGCCATCAAGGGCATTTCCTTTGACGTAAGGCCCGGTGAAATCGTCGCCCTGATCGGGGCGAACGGGGCAGGAAAATCGACCACGCTGAATACCATCGCGGGCCTTTTAAAGCCCCGCAGCGGTTCCATCCGCTTCAAGGGGGAAAACGTAACTGGCACCCCGGCCAGCCGCATGGTCTTTAAGGGCCTGGCCCTCTGCCCGGAGGGGCGGCGGATCTTCCAGCAGATGACGGTCAAGGAAAACCTGGAGATGGGCGCTTTTTCCCGCCCGAACACGGAAATTGCCTCCGCGATGGAGGACGTCTTCACCCGCTTCCCCCGGCTCAAGGAGCGCGAAAAGCAGGTGGCCGGCACCCTGTCCGGCGGCGAACAGCAGATGCTGGCCATGGGCCGCGCCCTGATGGGCAAGCCGGACCTGCTGATGCTGGACGAGCCGTCGATGGGCCTGGCCCCGATCCTGGTGGAGCAGATTTTCGCCATCATCGGCGAGCTCCACGCGGCGGGCACCACGATCCTGCTGGTCGAGCAGAACGCCCAGATGGCCCTCTCCGTAGCCGACCGCGCCTACGTCCTTGAAACCGGCACCATCGGCATGAGCGGCCAGGCGGCGGAACTGTTGAATGATGATGCAGTCAGGAAGGCGTATTTGGGGCACTGAGGCAATAGGCAGTAGGCAATAGGCAATAGTCGAATGCGTAATGCCTAATCCCTAATCCCTAATGCCTAATGCCTAATGCCTAATGCCTAATCCCTAATCCCTAATCCCTAATCCCCTCGCCGCGTTCTCGAAGAGACGCGGCGATTGTTTTTTATTTGCATTGCTTTAGCACTTCACTTGAAAAAAGAAATGAAAAGGGGTATGATGAAAAAAATTCTCTGAAAGGGGACGTTTAAGAGATGAAGAAATTTGTCGCGATCCTTCTGGCGGCCATGATGCTGCTGTCTGTTTCCGCGCTGGCGGAAAATGTCGTCAAAATCGGCGTGTACGAGCCCGCTTCCGGTGACTCCGGCGCCGGCGGCAAGCAGGAAACCCTGGGCGTTCAGTACGCCAACCTCGAAACGCCCACCGTCGTTATCGGCGGGGAAGAGTACAAGGTCGAGCTGGTCTACGCGGACAACGGCTCCTCCACCGACAAGGCTCCTTCCGCCGCACAGGAGCTGGTCAGCGCCGGCGTTTCCGTGGTGCTGGGCTCCTACGGCTCCGGCGTGTCCATTGCCGGTTCCGAATACTTTAAGAACGCCAACATTCCCGCCATCGGTCTGACCTGCACCAACCCCCAGGTGACCGCGGGCAACAGCCACTACTTCCGCGTCTGCTTCCTGGATCCCTTCCAGGGCACCGCGCTGGCCAACTACGCCTCCAAGGCCTTGGGCGCGAAGACCGCCTACTGCCTGGGCGAGCTGGGCAACGACTATGACCAGGGCCTCATCAACTACTTTAAGGAAGCCTTCGAGGGCCTGGGCGGCACAGTGATCGTGGACGCGTTCCCGACCAACAACGCCGACTTCACCTCCTACCTGACCAACGCTGAAATGTACGGCGCGGAAGTCCTGTTCTGCCCGGTGTCCATCGCCTATTCCACGCTGATCATCCAGCAGGCGGCCAGCATGAACCTGGCGTTCCCGGTGCTGGGCGGCGATACGCTGGACAGCAACGTCGTGGTCGCCGCGGCTGTCGGGACCAACATCGACCTGACCGTCACCACCTTCTATCAGGAAGGCGCGAACCCCACCTTTGACGAAGGCTTCAAAGCCTGGCTGAACAGCGACGCGACCGCCCTGGCCAACAACGGCGGCAACGACATGATCTCCGCTGTGTCCGTCATGGGCTATGACGGCTACTACATGGCCCTGGCCGCCCTGCAGGCTGCCGGCACGACGGATTCCGCCGCCGTGATGGCCGTGCTGCCCTCCATGGAGATCGACGGCGCTTCCGGCCACATCGTCTTTGACGAGAACGGCGACGCTGTCCGCAACTCCGCCTTCGTCAAGAAGGCCAACACCGCGACCGGCGACTGGGAGTTCGTCACCGAACAGACCGTCGAGTAACGCCGCGGTCCTGATCAAATCAAGCACAGCGGCGGAGGCCTTTCCGCCGCTTTTCGCGTAAAAAACTATCCTTTTGTTAAGAGTGAAGAGTGGAGAGTTTTCGCTCGCTGCGCTCGCAGAGTGAAGAGTTGATATGGTTTCTGATTATCTTGAAAACCATTATTCATCTCCACTCTCCACTCTTCACTCTCCACTCTAAAAACCTCCTACCTCCTCCTTCCTACCTCCTACCTTTTCCTTCCTTCCTCCCTCCTACCTCGTTGAAAGGGTGTGTTTCCACGGTGTGGAATACCGTTTTCCCCTACCTGCTGTCCGGCATATCGGTCGGAGGGCAGTATGCGCTGATTGCCATCGGGTATACGATGGTGTACGGCATTTTAAGGCTGATTAACTTTGCCCACGGCGACGTGTTCATGGTGGCCGGCATCGTGATGGTGTATCTTTCCGCCAGCGGTCTGCCGCTGTGGCTGGTGATCCCCATGGTGCTGATCATCACCGCCCTGATCGGCTTTGTGATCGAGCGGGTGGCCTATAAGCCGCTGCGCTCCGCCCCGCGCATGAGCGTGATGATTTCCGCCATCGGCGTCAGCTATACGCTGCAGAACCTGGTGCTGTACGTGACGGGCGGTCTGAATAAGATGTACCCGACCATCCCCGGCATTTCGGAGACGGTGATGGTGATGGGGGCCAAGACCAAGATGGTCACCCTGGTCACCCCGGTGCTGACGCTGGTGCTGGTCGTGCTGCTGGTGACGCTGATCAACAAGACGAAGATCGGCATGGCCATGCGGGCCGTCTCCAAGGACTTTGAAACCAGCCAGCTGATGGGCATCAAGATCAACTCCGTTATCTCCGCCACCTTCGTGATCGGTTCCTTCCTGGCGGGCGTCGGGTCCATCCTCTATTTCACCAACTATCCCACCGTCATCCAGACCTCGGGCGCCATGCCCGGCCTCAAGGCCTTCGTGGCGGCGGTGTTCGGCGGCATCGGCTCCATCCCCGGGGCGGTGCTGGGCGCTTTCATCATCGGCATCATGGAGAACATCATCAAGGGCCTGGACGTTATCCTGTTTAAATCTGGCCTGATCTCAGCGCCCCTGGGCCTGTCCACGTTTTCAGACGCCTTTACCTTCGCGCTGCTGATCATCATCCTGATCGTCAAGCCCACCGGCCTGTTCGGTGAAAAGACGACGGACAAAGTGTGAGGTGAGACAGATGACGAATCAGATCAAACAAAAGAAAGTCGATCCGGCGGTCCTTCTGACCGCGCTGATCATCCTGTGCGTGTACGTGGGCGTTTTCATCGCGGAGCAGGTGATTTCCCCGAACTCCATGCTGTTTACCGTGCTCAAAAAGGGAGCGACCTACGCCCTGGTGGCAGTTTCGATGAACCTGCTGAACGGCTTTACCGGGATCTTTTCCCTGGGCCAGGCCGGTTTCATGCTGATCGGCGCGTACACCTACGCGATCTTTACCATCCCGGTGGAGCACCGGGCCAGCGTCTACCAGTATTTTAACGGCGGCGTCATCCAGTTTACCCTGCCCTGGTTTGTGGCCATGATCCTGGCCGGCCTGGTCGCGGCTTTCTTTGCCTGGCTGATCGGCCTGCCGGTGCTGCGCTTAAAGAGCGACTATCTGGCCATCGCCACGCTGGGCTTTGCCGAAATCATCCGGGCGATCCTCCAGTGGAACCAGCTGGGCCCGGTGACCAACGGCTCCAACATGCTGCGCCTGTTCCCCAACTTTAACAGCTTCAACATCACCAACGCGGAGGGAAAGGTGACGGTCTACCTGTCGACCTTCGTGCCCTTCCTGATCGCCGGCATCTGCATCGCGCTGATCGTGCTGCTGCTGCACTCGGGCTACGGCCGGGCCTTTAAGTCCATCCGGGACGACGAGATCGCCGCGGAGGCCATGGGCGTGAACCTGGCCCACCACAAGCAGCTGGCCTTCTGCATTTCCTCCTTCTTTGCCGGGGTAGGCGGGGCCATGCTGGCCATGTACCAGACCACCGTCCAGGCCAAGTCCTTTACCACGGCCATGACCTATGAGATTCTTTTGATCGTGGTCATCGGCGGCATCGGCTCGGTGACGGGGAGCGTATTGTCCAGCTTCCTGTTTGTAGCGTGCTCAGAGTGGTGGCTGCGGTTCCTGGATAACGAGCAGTTCATCGGGGACTTCCAGGTGCCGCTACTGCGCAACGGCTTCCGCCTGGTGGTCTTCTCGGTGATCATCATGATCGTCGTGCTGTTCTTCCGCCGCGGGATCATGGGTACCCGGGAGCTGCCCGACCTGCTTCGCAGGCGCAGGAAGGAGGCGGGGATCAAGTGAGCGCAAAGCCCGTTCCTGTTCTTGAAATCGAGCATCTGACGATGCAGTTCGGCGGCGTCATCGCCGTCAACGATTTTTCCATGCACATTAACGAAGGCGAGATCGTCGCCCTGATCGGCCCCAACGGCGCGGGGAAGACCACAGCCTTCAACTGCGTGACCGGGGTGTACGAGCCGACCAACGGCCAGGTCCTTTTTAACGGCCAGCCCATCGCGCGAAACCACCCCGCCGGCAAGATGAAAAAGCTCTACGCCGGCCAGGCGGCCAACCAGTACCTGGACAACCCCGTCCGCCTCACCCCGGATAAGATTACCCAGCTCGGGATCGCCCGGACCTTCCAGAACATAAGGCTTTTTTCCGGCATGACGGTGTTTGACAACGTGCTGCTGGCCATGCACCTTCGCCGCCGCAGCAACTTTATCACCCAGACCCTCCACCTGAACGCGGCGGAGGAAAAGGAGATGCGCAAAAAGGCGGAAGCCCTGCTTCGGACCGTGGACCTGTGGGACGTGCGGGAAGAGCTGGCCACCAGCCTGCCCTACGGAAGACAGCGCCTTCTGGAAATCTCCCGCGCCCTGGCGACGGAGCCAAAGCTTTTGCTCCTGGACGAGCCGGCGGCCGGCATGAACCCCCAGGAGACGGACGAGCTGTCCAGCTTCATCAAGCGGATCAAGGACCAGTTCAAGCTGACGGTCTTCGTCATCGAGCACCACATGCAGCTGGTCATGGGCATCTCCGACCGCATCTACTGCATTGACTTTGGAAAGCTGATCGCGCAGGGCATCCCCTCGCAGATTCAGAACGACCCGGCCGTCATCGAGGCCTATCTGGGAGGAGGGGACGACATATGAGCCTTTTGAAGGTCATGAACCTCAAGGTCAGCTACGGGGGCATCGAGGCCCTCAAGGGCATCTCCTTCGAGGTGGAAAAGGGCAGCATCGTCACCCTCATCGGGGCCAACGGCGCGGGCAAATCCACCACCCTCCGGGCCATCAGCGGCCTGGTGCCGGTCAAGTCCGGCACGATCACCTATGACGGGAACGTCATCAACGGCCAGAGCCCGCAGAAGATCGTCTCGGAGGGCATCTGCATGGTGCCGGAGGGACGGCGCGTTTTCCCGAACCTGACGGTGCTGGAGAACCTCAAAATCGGCGCGTACCTGCGCAAGGACGACCTGACGGCGGACATTGAGCACGTCTACCAACTCTTTCCCCGCCTCAAGGAAAGGCACTGGCAGCTGGCCGGCACCCTGTCCGGCGGCGAGCAGCAGATGCTGGCCGTGGGCCGGGCGCTGATGATGCGCCCCGAGATCCTGATGATGGACGAGCCCTCCTTAGGCCTGGCCCCACTGGTGATCCGGGACATCTTCCGCATTATCCAGACCCTGCACGAGGAAGGCATCACCATCCTCCTGGTGGAGCAGAACGCCAACGCCGCCCTCAAAATCGCCGATTTCGCCTTCGTTCTGGAAACAGGCTTCTTAGGCATGCAGGGCACCGGCGCCGAACTCCTGAACGACCCGGGCATCAAAGCAGCGTACTTGGGCTCAGCCAAAGGCTGAAAAAAGGTAGGAGGTAGGAGGGAGTAGGTAGGAGGTATAGTGAGGAGTGACCGTTCGCTATCGCTCACTTAGTGAGGAGTTAAATAGCGAATGCGCAAATTCATCTGACCAATTTCAACTCCTCACTCCTCATTCCTCACTCCTCACTTTTTACCTCCTCCCTCCTACTTCCTCCCTCCTACCTATTTTTTGTTGTTCTGCCGGATGATGATGAATCGTCCGGCAGATTGCTCGTTGAAGTGGGGATTTTTTTTGAAAGGAAAGATGAACATGATCGTTGGAGTTGTGGGGCTGGGGCTGATCGGCGGGTCGATGGCCCGGATCATGAAGCGGGGCGGGTATACGCTCTTTGGCACGGACCGGAACCCGGAGACGCTGGACAAAGCCCTCCAGATGGGGCTGATCGACGGGGAGCTGACGGATGAAAGGATCGGCCAGTGTGAGGTGATCCTGCTGTGCGTCTATCCCGGCGGGACGGTCGAATGGCTGCGGACCAAGGGCCCGATGATCGGAAGGGATACGGTCGTCATGGACACCTGCGGGGTCAAGCGGGCGGTCTGCGGGCCGGCATGGGAGATCGCGGACCAGTACGGGTTTACCTTTGTGGGCGGCCATCCGATGGACGGGGTCGCAAAGATCGGCCTGGACCATTCCTCCGACACCATGTTCAAAAAGGCGTCGATGATCCTGTGTCCGAGGAAGGACGCGACGCTGGGCCAGCTGCACAAGCTCAAAAACGTCCTGGACGCCGCGGGCTTTGGCCGCTACGAAATGACCACGCCGGAGCATCACGACGAAATGATCGCTCTGACCAGCCAGCTGGCCCACGTGGTGTCCAGCGCCTATGTAAAGGCCCCTCTGTCCCTGCAGCACAAGGGCTACTCCGCTGGCAGCTTCCGGGACATGACCCGCGTCAGCTACCTGAACGAGGTCATGTGGACCGAGCTCTTCATGGACAACCGGGAAAACCTGCTCAGCGAGGTGGAGGGGCTGATGGAGCGGCTGGCCCTGTACCGGGACGCCCTTCGGGACAGCGATTGGGATAGAATGCGCGATCTTCTCCGGGAGGGCCGGGAAACCAAGGAACAGATGGACAGGGAGGACCGAAAATGAGGACAGTCGACATCCTCACGGAAAAACCGTATCAGGTGCGGATCGGGAGGGGCCTGCTCAGGGAACTGGGCGGGCAGCTGGCCCTTGTCCACCGGCCCTGCCGCGCCGTCGTGGTGACGGACAGTACGGTCGGCCCGCTGTACCTGGAAGAAGCGCTGGCGTCTTTACAGGGTGCGGGCTTTTCGGCGGAAAGCTACGTGATGCCGGCGGGGGAGGAGCACAAAAGCGCGGAGACCTTTCTGGACATCCAGCGCTTCCTGATCCGCACGGAACTGACGCGGTCCGACCTGCTGGTGGCCCTGGGCGGCGGGGTCGTGGGGGATATGACCGGCTTCTGCGCGGCCACCTATCAGCGCGGCATTCCCTTTGTACAGGTCCCCACCACCCTGCTGTGCGCGGTGGACGCCTCTGTCGGCGGCAAAACGGCCATCGACCTGCCGGAGGGGAAAAACATGGTGGGCGCGTTCCACCAGCCGATCCTCGTGCTCTGCGATACGGAGACCTTTGATACCCTCCCGGACCTGCGCTGGCAGGACGGGGCGGCGGAAATGCTCAAGCACGGTGTCCTGGCGGACGGGGAGATGTTTGCGCTGCTTGCCGCGGGCTCCTGGCGGGAGAAGGCGGAGGAGCTGGTGCAGAAAAATGTCGAAATCAAGCGCTCCTTCGTCGTGGGCGACGAAAAGGACAAGGGCAAGCGCCAGCTGCTCAACTTTGGCCATACCGTCGGCCACGCGGTCGAATGGCTGAGCGGGTTTTCCCTGTCCCACGGCCAGGCGGTGGCCATCGGCATGATCGCGGAAACGCGGACGGCCAGGAAAATGGGGTTGACGAAACTGGACGAAGAGATTATCCTGAGAGGGGCGCAGGCAAACGGCCTGCCAGTCTCGTTCCCCGCCGCCGCTCAGGACGTGGCGGCCGCCATCCTCCGGGACAAAAAGCGGACAGACGGGGGCATAGCGGTCTGCGTGCCGCTCCGGCTGGGAGAAACGAGGCTGCACATGCTTCCTTTGGAGCAGGTGCGCGAATATGTGGAAATGGGGCTGATGCCATGAAGATGCGGGTCACTCCCTTCCGGGCGGAAGGGTCCCTCCGGGCCCAGCCCTCCAAGTCCGCCGCCCACCGGCTGCTGATCTGCGCGGCCCTTTCAGACCGGGAAACGGAGATCGTCCTCCCCTCCATGAACGCCGATATGGAGGCGACGGCTGCCTGCCTTTCGGCCCTTGGGGCAAGGTTTCAAAGGGCAGGGGAATGTGTGCGGGTGATCCCGCTGGCGGAAAAGATTCCCTGTCCTCACCTTAACTGCGGGGAGAGCGGCTCCACGCTGCGGTTTTTGCTGCCGGTGGCGGCGGCCCTCTCCGGGGCTTCTTTTACCGGGCGCGGCCGGCTGCCGCAAAGGCCCCTGTCGGAGCTGACGGAAGAGCTGACGGCCCACGGGGTTTCCGTCTCGGGGGACCGGCTGCCGCTTCAAGTGTCCGGCGGCCTTTTGGGCGGGCGCTTTTCCCTGCCGGGCGGCATCAGCTCCCAGTATTTTACCGGGCTGATGCTGGCCGCCCCGTTGATCGGGGAAACGGTCATCGACATCCGGGGCCGGCTGGAATCCGCCGCCTATATCGCGATCACGAGGGAAGTAATGCGCCTGTTCGGGGTAAAGACGGAGATGACGGAAGACCGCATCACCGTCCCCGGCGGCCAGCGCTATGTGAGCCCCGGCCGGGCAGAGGCCGAGGGGGATTGGTCCGGCGCGGCCTTCCCATTGGCCCTGGGAGTGCTGACGGGCCGGGTGACGGTCGAGGGGCTCCAGGCGGACAGCGCTCAGGGCGACAGACGGATCGTGCCCCTGCTTGAACGGATGGGCGTCAAGCTGAGCCAGGACGAAAGCTCCGTCACCGTGGAGCGGGCGGAACGCCTCACCGCCCTGACCCAGGACGTTTCCGGCATCCCGGACATGGTGCCGGCCCTGGCGGCTTTGCTGATGCACGCCGAAGGGACCAGCTGCCTCCAGAACGCCGGGCGGCTCCGCCTCAAGGAGAGCGATCGGCTGGAGAGCGTCTGCGCCATGGTGAATTCCCTGGGCGGCCGGGCGCGGATCGAAGGGGACGCTTTGGTCATCGAGGGCTCTGACCATTGCGCGGGCGGAGCAGTCGACGGGTACGGCGACCACCGCATCGTGATGGCCGCCCTGGCTGGGGCCTCGCGCTGCGCGGGCCCAAGCGAAATCAGCGGCGCGGAAGCGGTGCAGAAATCCTATCCGTCCTTCTGGGACGATATTACGGCGCTGGGAGGGACCATTGATGTCGTCGGTATTCGGGAATAAGATCCACGTGAGCATTTTCGGCCAGTCCCACGGGGAAAAGATCGGCTGTGTGGTGGACGGCCTGCCCGCGGGGGAGGCGGTCGACCTGGAGGAGCTTCGCTGCTTTTTGTCCCGCCGCGCGCCGGGGCAAAGGGGGACGACGCCCCGCCGGGAGACGGACGAGCCGCACATCGTTTCGGGCCTCCTGAACGGAAAGACCTGCGGCGCGCCCCTGTGCGTGCTGATGGACAACGCGGATACCCATTCTGGCGACTATGACGAACTCAGGGATGTTCCCCGCCCGGGCCACGCCGATTATCCGGCGGCCGTCAAATACCGGGGCTTTCAGGACGCCCGGGGAGGCGGCCATTTTTCCGCCCGGCTGACGGCCCCGCTCTGCGCGGCGGGGGGCATTTTGATGCAGCTGCTCGCCCGGCGCGGGGTCCTGATTGGCGCTCACCTGCTTTCCGTAGGAGACGTCCGGGACGAAGCCTTCGACCCGCTTCTGACGGACGACGACACGCTGGACAAACTAAAGGAAGGCTTCCCCGTCCTTTCTTCCGACCAGGGGGAAAAGATGCTGGAAAAGGCGGAGGAAATGCGGGCCCTGGGCGATTCCGTGGGCGGCCTCATCGAGTGCGCGGTTCTGCACCTGCCGGTGGGGCTCGGCGGCCCCATGTTTGACGGCCTTGAAAACCGCATTTCCCAGGCGGTCTTCGCCATCCCCGCCGTCAAGGGGATCGAGTTCGGCGAGGGCTTTTCCGCTTCCCATCTGCGGGGCTCTCAGAACAACGACCCCTACCGGGTGCGGGACGGGCAGGTCACGCTGTTGTCCAATCACGCCGGGGGCATCCTGGGCGGCCTGTCCACGGGGGCACCGCTTCTGTTCAGGGCGGCCTTCAAGCCGACGCCGTCCATTGCCCAGCCCCAGCTGTCGGTCAGTCTGTCCCGGATGGAGGACAGGGAGCTGACCGTCCGCGGCCGGCACGACCCCTGCGTGGCCCTCCGCGCGGTGCCCTGCGTGGAAGCCGCCGCGGCCCTGGCCCTGGCCGACCTGCTGCTATAGGAGGAAATCATGGAATTAAGCGAAATCCGGGAAGGGATCAACCGGGTGGACGACCAGCTGCTGCCGCTGTTTTTAAAGCGGATGGAGCTGTCCGCCCAGGTGGCTGCCTATAAAAAGGAAACGGGAAAGCCCGTCTATGACGGGGCCCGGGAGAGGAAGATCCTGGCCGGGGTCAGCGAGCGAGCGGGCGGCATGGCCGAATACGCCCGCCTCCTCTACAGCGAGATCCTGCAGCTGTCCCGCTCCTACCAGATCCAGCTTCTGACGGAGGAAAAGGCCTTTGCCCTGCCGTCGACCGAGGAAAACGGCTTTCCCCATGCCGCCCGCGTCGCCTGCCAGGGGGTGGAAGGGGCCTATTCCCAGGCCGCGGCGGACCGGGCCTTCCGCTTTGCCGACATCGTGTACCAAAGCAGCTTTGACGACGTGTTTGAGGCAGTGGAGCAGGGGCGGGCCCGTTTTGGGGTCCTGCCCATTGAAAACAGCGCCCACGGGTCGGTCACGAAGGTGTACGACCTGATGCGGTCCCATTCGTTTTTTATCGTCCGGTCGGTCAAGCTCCACGTGCGCCACCATCTGCTGGCGAAAAAGGGAACCAAGCTTTCGGACGTCCGGGTGATCCTGTCTCACGAGCAGGCCCTCGGCCAGTGCAGCGCGTTCCTCAAAAGCCTTTCCGGGGTGGAAACCCGGGTCTGCGCCAACACGGCGATGGCGGCCCGGGAAGTGGCCGCCTCCGGGGACGGGACCCTGGCCGCCATCTCTTCGGAGAGCTGCGCCGCCCAGTACGGGCTGGACATCCTGCAAAGCCACATCCAGAATACGGACAACAATTACACCCGCTTTATCATCATCGAAAAGGAGCCGCGCCTCTATCCCGGGGCCAACAAGCTGTCCCTCCTGTTCAGCCTGCCGGACGAGCCGGGGTCGCTCAGCCGGGTGCTGGCCCGTTTTGCCGCCGGCAGCCTGAACCTGACCAAGCTCGAGTCCAGGCCGGACGAGGGCTCCAACTTCCGCTACCTGTTCTACGCGGACCTGGAGGCCAGCGTGGGCGAGCCCGGTGTGAGAAGGCTGTTAAAAAGCCTGTCGGACGAGCTGCCGCTGTTCGTCTTCCTGGGCGCGTATCAGGAGGTATAGGGTATGAGCTATTATCTGATCGGCCATCCGCTGGGGCACAGCTTTTCGCCCCGGCTGCACGCCCTGCTTGGCAACCCGGACTACCGGCTGATGGACCTGGACGCCTCGGAACTGAAAGACTTCCTTTTAAAAATGGAATTTGACGGGATCAACGTCACCATCCCCTACAAGCAGTCGGTCATTCCCTTCTGCGACGAGGTATCGGAGATCGCCTTGGGGATCGGGTCCGTCAACACCATCGTGCGCCGTGGGGACGGCACCCTCTATGGGGACAATACGGATGCCCGCGGCCTGATGGCCATGGCGGACCAGGCGGGGATCACGCTGGAAAACAAGGTCGTGGTGATCCTGGGCAGCGGCGGCACCGGCCATACGGCCTGGTACGTAGCCCAGGCGGCCGGGGCGGCCAAGATCTATCGGGTGTCCCGCTCCGGCCCCGTCAACTACGAAACGGTGTACCGGACGGCGGAAAACGCCCAGGTGATCATCAACGCGACCCCGGTGGGGATGTACCCCCGCCCCTACGAGCCGCCCCTGCTGGATCTGAACCGCTTCCCCAGACTGGAAGCGGTGCTGGACGTCATCTATAACCCCCTGCGCACCCGGCTGACGCTGGAGGCGGAAAAGTGGGGGCTCAAATACGCCAACGGCCTGAGGATGCTGGTGGAGCAGGCCTGCGCCTCGGAGGAATTGTTTATGGACCGGGCGGTCCCGGTGCAGGAGGCGGAGCGGGCCTTCCTGGCCCTCTCCCGGGAAAAGGTCAACCTGATTCTGACCGGGATGCCGGGCAGCGGGAAAACCTCGGCGGGCCGCCTGCTGAGCCGGGCCCTGAACCGCCCCTTTGTGGACACGGACGAGATGATCGTCCGAAAGGCGAAGATGGAAATCCCGGACATCTTCGAGTGCTTCGGGGAAAGCGGCTTCCGGGACCGCGAGACGGAGGCCCTGAAGGAGGCCTGCCTTTCCGGCGGCTGCGTCATCGCGACCGGGGGCGGGGCCGTCCTGCGCGACGAAAACCGGGACATCATGCGGCTGAACGGCTATATCTGCCTGATCGACCGGCCGGTGGACAAGCTGGATCGGGCCGGACGGCCCCTCTCCCAGTCCGCCCGGGTGCTGGAAAAGATGCGGGAGGCCAGGATGCCCTATTATCAGGCCCTGGCGGACGCCGTCTTTGAGAATGACACTTCACTGGAAAACCTGGCGAAAGCCATTCTGGAGGATTTTCATGCGCATTTTGGTACTGAACGGCCCGAACCTGAACCTGCTGGGGGTTCGTGAACCGGCCGTATACGGGGACAGGAGCTTTGCCGCCCTGGAAGAGATGATCCGGAAGACCGCCGAAGAAATCGGGGTCGAAGTGGAGCTGTTTCAGTCCAACCACGAGGGGGCGCTGGTAGACAAGATCCAGCAGGCCCTGCACACGGCGGACGGCATCCTGATCAACCCCGCGGCCTATACCCACACCAGCGTCGCCATTCTGGACGCCCTCAAGGCCGTCGCCCTGCCGACGGTGGAGGTCCATCTGTCCGACATCTCCAAGCGGGAAGCCTTCCGGCAGTTTTCCTACGTCTCCCTCTACGCCCAGAAGGTGATCTACGGCAAGGGCTTTGAGGGCTACCGCGAGGGGCTCCAGTGGCTGAGCGAAACCATCGGAAAGGAAACACAGAAGCATGCTGATTGATCTGTACAACGGCCTGGAAAAAAGGAGCGGCCGGACGGCGGAGGACACGGACGACTTAAGACCGGGGGATTTCCGGCTTTCCTGGCTGCTGGTCCCCCTTCGCCAGGACGGACAAATATTATGGAAGAAAGGCGGTGAGAGCCTGGGCCTTTTCCAGGGCTACACCCCCGCGGGGGAGAGCAGCCTGGCCGCCGCCCTCACCCAGGCCCGCATCCACCTAGGCGCGCAGATCGACGTCAGCGCCCTGCGGTTGCTGAGCCACCGGATGGACCGGGAGCATGGCCTCATCCAGGACGTCTATCTGGCCTTCGCCGGCCAGGACGTACCGGCCCCCGAGGACGGCCGCTGGCTGTACCCTGAGGAAATCCTGGGGGATCCGGCCCTCTCCGCCAGCCTGAACCGGGAGGACTTCTATCAGGCCCACCGGGACACCCTGTCCCGCCTGAGCGGGGAAATGCGCGTTCCGAGGGGCCGCTACCTTTCCTGGCAGGGGGAAAGGCTGCAGGTGATCGGTATCGCCGTACACACGGTGACCAATGTGCCCCTGGTCGTCTGCCAGGCCGAGGGGGGAGACCGGGGCCTGTCGGCCGTCCCCCTGTCCCGCTGGACCCAGCCGGTCCGCACTTTAGAGGGGTTGACCGCCCGCTACGCCTTCCTGGCTGGAGAATAATCTGGTACCGCATGGGGGTCTTGCGACCCCCCTACGGAACCCCCCGACGGATTTGCCTCTCGTCCCTGACGGGACTCCCGGGCGGCAAATCCGCAAGGTACGCATTTTTGCTCCCGCAGAAGTGAAGATGTCTTCTCTTCCAAAAGCATATTCTGCTCCGCAAAAATGCTCCTCGCACCGGCAAAGCCGGTACTGCGGATTATCATCAGGGGGAGGAATCCCCCTGATCACCCCCACCTTCAGCTGGCAAACTCCTTTTGATCTCAGGGGAGTTACCCCGTCCGTTCTGTGACGGACGGAAGGGAATTTGTTACCAATTTCGTCACAAAATCCGGGAGGTTTGGGCCGGAAAACGGACGGAGCGGCGGGGACCGGGCTGCCAGCATCATGCAAAAATGCCTGCTGCATGAGGAAAAACAGACGATCCAAAGAAACGTCACCGCTTTGTTTCCGACTGTCCGATTCTATTAAAGAATCTTACAAAGTTCTGTTTACATATGTTGCATAAACTTCCTGCAAATTCAATATGAATGTAACACAATGGAAATCTGTTTATGTTATCATTCTCTTACCAGCCAAGGAACGAAGGAGGATGATTCCATGAGTAAGAAATTCATTTCGCTGATGCTGGCGGTCCTGATCCTGATGTCCAGTACAGCGGCTTTTGCAAAACCGAAGACAATTTATGTAAACCCCAAGGGGACTTATGACCATATGCTGTTTAAGGGGATGCGCGACGATACTGATGAAGTCGAGTTCCCGGATGGCGAGCTGGATATCGCCTACATGCAGGTCAGGCTTAAGTACTACGGCTATTATACCGGCAGCATTGACGGTATCTACGGCACCAACACCAGGAACGCGGTCCTGAACTTCCAGCGCCGCAACAACCTGAATGTGGACGGCAAGATCGGCGCCAACACCTGGTACGCTCTGTCTGCGGATGACAGCATCCATAAGTCCGACCTGGACTTCCAGACCATCCGCCCCGGCACCAAGGGCGAGCAGGTCCGCAACGTGCAGCGCAGGCTCCGTGTTTACTACAACTACAACGGCAGCATTTCCGGCGAGTATGACTCCGCCACCACCGCCGCTGTCAAGAGCTTCCAGCAGTCTGTCGGCCTGAGCGTGGACGGCATCGTCGGCGAAAAGACCTACAACGCCATGAACAGCAATCCTTCCACCTATTTCAGCTCCAGCAAGGCTCCCCGCAGGACCCTGTACATGGGCATGCGCGGCTATGACGTCTACATCCTGAAGCTCCGTCTGATCTCCCTGCAGTACCTGCCCTCTTCCGCTGTCAAGTCCGATCCCGAACCCGGCGATGTGACCAACGGTTACTTCGATCTGGCGACCAAGAACGCCCTTAAGCGTCTGCAGGCCAACAACGGCGTCGGCGTGACCGGTCAGGCTGACGCGGCGAGCCGCCGCCTCATGTGGTCCACCAATACCCTGGTGGCCCAGCAGGCTGACGAAGCGATGGATCCCGACAACATCTCTGAGGATACCTACTATCCCGCTACCCTGTCCCTGGGCAGCCATGGCTCCAGCGTCCGTCTGGCTCAGCAGTACCTGATCGCCGGCGGCTACTACACCGGCGTGCAGGACGGCGTGTTCGGCACCCTGATGGAGAATGCCGTCAAGCGTCTCCAGCGCGACAAGCACCTGAAGATCGACGGCAAGATCGGCCCGCAGACCTGGCCCTACCTCCGCGCCCTGACCGAAACCCAGAGCGAACAGGTGACCGAGCCCTACGTGGAATCCAGCAGCGAAGTCATCATCGGCAGCACGAAGCTGCAGCGCGGCAGCTGGGGCACGGCCGTCAAGGCCCTGCAGCAGAAGCTGATCAAGCTGGGCTACCTCAACGAGTGGGATGACGACGGCAAGTTCGGCGCCACCACCGAAAAGGCGGTCATGACCTTCCAGCGCCGCGAAGGCCTGAAGGTGGACGGCATCGTCGGCACCGAAACCTACTCCCGCATCCAGTATCGTCTGGGCTACAACCTGTAATCAACAGGAATCAAATCGCCGCGCGGCCAACCGCCGCGCGGCTTTTCGATTTTTATGTGCTGACTGTCCGTTCTCCTGGAGGCTTGCAAAACGCCGGGAAAAGAGATACAATGAAATGGCAGAAAGGGGGATTGAAATGAGCACCCTTGAATCCACCATCTCCATGCTCCGGGTATTGCCGGAGGCTGACGTCGAGGTCATTTTTGAGATGACCAAGAAGCTGTTTGAAGATAAATTGTCCCCGTTTGCCCCGGTCGGCAAGGAACAGATTTTGAAGGATCTGGACAGTTCCGCCCACCAGATCGAACAGGGAAAAGTATCAAGCGCCTCTGAGGCTATCCAGGAACTGAGGAAAAGATATGGGTTATGAAGTGGTGATGACCCCGAGTAGATGATCAGATCATATAAAAATTATTGATGCAAAGCAGTAACCTTTCATCATCAGGTTCAGCTGGCAGAAAGGAACCGCCATGGCTTTTCATTTTTTCGCGTATATCAACCGGATGAAGTATATCAGCCGCTGGGGGCTGATGCGCAATACCAGGCCGGAGAACGATACGGAACACTCCCAGCAGGCAGCGATGATCGCCCACGCCCTGGCGCTGATCGCCAACCGCCGCTACGGCGGGCAGTATGACCCGGGCTACGTGATGGCCCTGGCCCTCTATCATGACGCCAGCGAGGTGATCACCGGCGACATGCCCACGCCTGTCAAGCACAACAACCCCGCCATCCGTCAGGAGTACGGGCGGTTGGAGCAGATCGCCAACGAGAAGCTGCTGTCCCTGCTGCCCAGGGACCTTCGGGAGGATTACCGTCCCCTGATCCAGCACGATGAGACCACAGCCGAATGGCGGCTGGTCAAGGCGGCGGACAAGATCAGCGCCTACATCAAGTGCGTGGAAGAAAAAAAGGCCGGCAATCTCGAGTTCGAGAACGCCGCCTATACCATCCGCTCCTCCATCGACAGGATCGACCTGCCCGAGGTCAAGGACTTCATGCGGGAATGTGTTCCCTCCTTCGGCCTGACCCTGGACGAGATCTCCGAAGGAACGGAGCTGGGCTGAGGCTCCCGCTTTCCGTTCGCTCACAGAGCGTGATTGATTTTCCATATTTTTATTCCGGCTTTTTTTTTGAAGCCGGTTTTTTTGATATTCGGGCTTGACAAATATATCGGGAGACGATATAATAACATCACGATATATCGAGTGACGATATATCGGTTCCCGATGGAGGTGAGCGCATGCCGGATTCGATGGCATTGACGGAATCGACCTATTACATTTTGCTGTCCCTGCTCTCTCCGCAGCACGGCTACGGCATCATGCAGAAGACGGAGGAGATGAGCGGGGGGCGGGTCCGCCTGGCGGCGGGCACTCTGTACGGGGCGCTGAACGCCCTGAGCGACAAGGGCTGGATCCTTCCGCTGCCGGTAGAGGACGGCAGCAGGCGCAAGGAATACGCGCTGACGGAGAAGGGCAGAGGGGTCCTCATCAAAGAAATCGCCCGCCTGCGAGAGCTGGCGGACAACGGCGCGCGGGCGCTCAAGGAGGAAGTGCAATGGAAAATAGAAGAATAATCCGGAAATGGTTCTGGGTGTGGGAGTTTGAAAAAGAGGAAGAATGGCTCAACGAAATGGCCCAGAACGGCTGGGTGCTGGACAAGGTATCGTTCCTGACCTACCATTTTGTCCGGTGCGAGCCGGGGGAATACACCCTGCGCCTGGAGATGCATGGGGCCGAGCCGGACTATATCGACTTTATGCGGGAGACCGGGGCGGAGTATGTCGGCCGCATGGCCGCCTGGATCTATTTCAGGAAGAAAGCCGCGGACGGGGCGTTTGACCTCTTTTCCGACATCGATTCCCGCATCAGCCACCTGAACAGGATCGGTTGGATGCTGAGTTGCATCTGCGGGGCGAACCTGGTGATCGGCATCGTCAATTCCTTCAGCCCCGCGCGCATCGGCTGGATCAACCTGCTTTGCTCCGCTTTGCTTTCGTACTGCCTGGGCCGGATCCACGGAAAGAAGGAGGCGCTGGAAAGAGAGCGCCTGCTGCATGAATGAAGAGGAGGACGAACGGATGAAAATTGGAAAATGGATCATCCTCGGGATCGAATGTGTGCTGGCGATAGTCGGGCTGGTTTTTCTGGCCTTGTCCATCTTCCGGGATGTCCCGGGAAACCGGTATTTGCCCATCGGCCTGGGCTGTATCTCCTGTGCGAGCCTGATCAATCTGGTGCTGCTGAACATCAGGAACAGGAAAAACAAACAATAAAGGGGGAAAGAAGCGCATGATCGCGTTTATGGAAGCCGCATGGCCATGGATCGCCATAGCGCTGGCGATTGCTATATTTGCAGTGCGGGAAGAGGAACGAAACAAGAAAAACAGACAATAAAAAAGGCTGCTACATAGCCCGGAGATACAACCGGGCTATCAGCCTGTTCTTCGGTGAAAACTGTTCACAGGTCAGTTTTCCAGGCGCTGCGAACCCTGGACAGCAAAGCCTCAAAAAAGAGAATCTTGCCATGTATATTTCTGTGCTACCAGAGATTAGTTCAACGATAATTACTGATCAATTGCACTCCTGTTCTTTTTGCGCCATCAATTGCTTGATGTGTAAAGGTGCTTGTTGTGATAACAATAGCGTGAGAACAGTGATAATACTCTCGACCACTTATTACTTCCTGTACTGCTCTATAACCAACTGCTCCCTGAACCATTTTGCATTGAATAGCACATTTAGTACCGTTTGGGTTTGTAGCTATAATATCAGCGCCAAAGTCACCAGATTTAGAAGTTATAGTCACATGGGTCCAACCATCTAATTCTAGTCTTGTAGCAACATATCGTTCATACTCATAGCCATTATTATATCCATGTGTTTTAACTAAAGCTTCTTTTCTCTTTCTCTCTTCAAGTTCTTTTTGCTTTCGTAATTCTTCTAATCTAGCAATTCTTTCTTGTTCTCTTGCTTGTTGCTCTTTAATTTGCTGTTGCTTTAATTCTTGTTTTCTTTTTTCTTCTGAAGAACTAACGACATAAATAAGAATAAAGAATATAATTGCGATGATAATAAAGAACCATACTAAGAAAGAAGAAGCATCACCGTAACCTTTTGTTTCTGTAACGGGTTTGTTACTCGTAATAGAACGCAGTATTTTATTTGCTGGAATTTTGGTAGGTGATGGTGTCCATTGCCCAAATGAAAATGATTTTACAGAATCAGATGTGGATGCTGACAGAGATCTGATCATCTGCATGATCTCTTTTGTGGAATTTGGATCCATAGCATACACACCTTTTGCAAAATATTATAATGTATTATATCATATATAATGAATAAATGATAGAGTGAGTGCAAATAAAAAAGAGGTTGTGTCTTGGTGAGACAACCTCTTTTTCTGACAGCTTATTCAGCCGCCTGCTCCACGGGGTAGACGCACGCCTGCTTGCCGTCGCGGCCCTTGCGCTCGAAGCGCAGGATGCCGTTGGCCTTGGCAAACAGGGTGTCATCCTTGCCGATGCCTACGTTCAGGCCGGGCTGGATGGCCGTGCCGCGCTGCCGCACGAGGATGTTGCCGGCGAGGACGTACTGACCGTCGCCGCGCTTGGGACCAAGGCGTTTGCTTTCGCTGTCGCGGCCGTTCTTGGTGGAGCCGCCGCCCTTCTTGTGGGCGAACAATTGCAGATTCATCTGAAGCATTTGAATTCCTCCGTTCAATGGACCGGCCTGGTATAGAGCCGGACGTGGTGCGGGTACTGCTTTTCTATATCCCGCAGTCCCTGTAGCAACCCGTGTAACAATACCTGCGCGTCGTGGTCCTCGCAGCCCTTTGGCAGCATCGCCGCCAGAAAGCCGTCGTTTATCCGGACGGCGGGGAGGATGCCGGTAAACGTCTCGATGGCGTTGACGCAGGTCTGCGTCAGCGCGGAAACCGCGGCGCAGACGATGTCGCTGCCCTCCTGCGCCCAGTCCGCGTGGCCCGCGGACAGGAAGCCCCGGATGTCGTCCTTCCCCCGGACGTACAGGAATATCTTGGTCATCGCTTAGCCGTTGATGCCGGTGATCTCCACCTGGGTATAGGGCTGACGGTGACCGGCCTTGCGGCGGTAGTTCTTCTTGCTCTTATACTTGAGAATCCGGATCTTTTCGCCCCGAAGCTGACGGACGATCTTGCCGGTCACGGTAGCGCCCGCGATGTAGGGGTTGCCGACCGCGATGGTTTCGCCGGAAATCATCATCACCGGGAAGGTCACGATGTCGCCCGCTTCGTTGTTGAGCTTCTCCACGTAGATGTTGTCTCCCTCAGAGACACGATACTGTTTGCCGCCGGTCGCGATAATTGCGTACACTTGAGCAGCACCTCCTTGTTTTTTTCCCGCCAGGCTTGTCCAGAAGGCGAAGAACGGCATGTTTCAGCCGTGGGGCAGCGGCAAGGCCGCATTTAAAAAGCCCCTCCTGAGCGGCTACCTGAATAAGATAGCACAAAAGGGGCTTTGTGTCAATCACTTTTTATTGAAAAGTACCGCCGCAAAAGGACGTTCGGCCCGGCCTTTTGGGCCTTCATTTTTTGTTGCGGCGGGTGGGGAAAAATGCTATAATCGAAAGGCAGGCAACAGAAGCCGGAGACGGCGGTCATTCGCGCCGGAGCGTCGAATAAGAATCGGTGACATAGCCCCGGGTGCCATCTTCCAGTTCGATCAGGTACCAGCCGGTGGAGGCGACGCCATAGCAGGGATAGCTGGCACCGGCCTGGGCGGAACCGACCTTTTTGGCCTTGGTGCTCCCTTCCTCGCGGACGTTCACGTCCCCGCTTTTGCGGATGGTGACGGTGCCGATGCGCTGGGGGCCGGGAGCAGCGGTGGGCCGCATGGTCGGGACGCTGCGGGGAGAAAGCGGGTCCAGCTCATACTCCGTCTGAAACAGCGGCACGTCGCTGCCGGGAAGATAGCCGGCGACGCGAAAGGAGAGCCTGGGCGACGCGGGGTTTTCCAGGGCGTCCAGCGGGATCCGGACGGGAAGATAGGCCACCGTATGGGGGAGGACGTCGGCCGCGGCGGGCTCCTGGCCCCTGGCCAGGGCGGTCAGCACGAAGCGCAGCGGCTCGTCGCCCTTGTTGATCAGATACCATTCAAAAGTAAGGCCGGTGCCCTGCACGACGGAGGGGCCGCTCAGACGGGCGAAAAACACTCCGGCGTCAGCGTCGTCATATGCGGCGGTCACGGCTTCGGAGGATGGAATCATCCGGCGGGAAATTTTCCTTTCGCCCAATGGATAGCAGCTCAGGACCATGTGCTCGGATTCCCTTCCGGGGCGGATGATTTCCGCCCAGATTTCCACGGCCGTCAGCGAGCCCAGGGCGTCCTTCTGCCAGACGCAGCGGTGGTCCGCCGTCCTGCCGGCGGCGGCTTCCAGTTGGAAGGCGGTGTTCGTGCATTCCCCGTCCAGGGCGACGTTGTGTACGAGCAGCGTCAGGCTGTCAGTGCCGGTATTCCGGAAGGAAAAGGTCAGCGCCGCCCGCATGCCGCTGCTGGTCAGCACGGCGGTCAAAGAATAATCCTCCCCGGCGCAGGAAGCGGTGGTCGGTGTGCTTTCCGCGAAGGCGGCGGCCGGCAGCAGCGCCAGGGCCAGCAGGATGGTCAGACAGGCCTGTTTCATGACAATCATCTCCCTTCAGGTATTTTATCATACGCGGAAGGGCTGTGTAAAGGAGCACGCTTATGTCTCAGCAGGAGAAAAAGAGCAAAGAATCCCGGGAGGGCGGTCTGTTCAGCCGCCTGACGGGGAAAAAGGAGCAGCGGGCCCAGGAGGCCCACGGGGGCCACCGGGCCGCGAGCCTGGAGATCCCTTCGGGCATGCCCAAACGCTTTACCCCCACCAGGCCGGAGGGGCTGACGGAGGAAGAGGTGGAAAAGATCCGCCGCGCCGGCGGGGCCAACGTCGCGAAAAACGACCATCTGAAGAGCCCGGCCCGGATCGTGGCGAGCAACCTGTTCACCCTGTTTAATTTGCTGAACATCGCGCTGGCGGTGTGCCTGCTGCTGGTCGGCTCCTACCGCAACATGCTCTTCCTGGGCGTGGTGATTTCCAACACCCTGATCGGTACCATTCAGGAGCTCCGCGCCCGGAAGACGGTGCAGAAGCTCCAGCTGCTCCATATGCCCCAGACCCGCGTCCTGCGCGGGGGAGCGGAGGAAGCCGTGAAGCCCGACGAGCTGGTGCGGGACGACCTGATCGTCCTCCACCCCGGCGAGCAGGTGCCGGCGGATGCCCTGGTCCGGGACGGCCGGGGCGCGGCGGACGAATCTCTCCTGACGGGGGAGAGCGACCCGGTGCAGAAGGGGGAGGGGGATTGGCTCCTGTCCGGCAGCTATGTGACGGAGGGCCGCTTTACCGCCCAGCTCGTCTACGTGGGGGACCAGTCCTACGCCTCCAGGCTGACGAGCACGGCCCGGAGGATCAAGGCACCCAAATCCGTCCTGATGAACGACCTGAATAAGCTGGTCCGGGCGATCAGCGCCCTGCTGGTGCCCATCGGCGGCCTGCTGATGATCAAGCAGTATTTTATCCTGAAGCTGCCCCTCCAGGAGGCGGTGCCCCGGGTCGTGGCGGCGATGATCGGCATGATCCCAGAGGGGCTGATCCTCCTGACCAGCGTCGCCCTGATGGTGGGCGTGATCCGGCTGGGCAAGAAGGAGACTCTGGTGTCCGAGCTCTTTGGCATCGAATCCCTGGCCCGGGCGGACGTGCTCTGCCTGGACAAAACGGGGACGCTGACCACCGGGCGCATGAAGGTGGAGGAGGCCCTGCCGGTGGACGGGACGGAGGAAGAGCTGAAAAACGGCCTTTCCCGCTTCCTCTCCGCCTTTGACGACGAAAGCCCCACCTTAAACGCCCTGAGGGCCTGGACGCCCCCGGCGGACCCGGTGGACGCGGCGATCCTTCCCTTCTCTTCCCGGAGGAAAAAATCGGCCGCCTCCTTCGCGGACGGGACCACCCTGATCCTGGGGGCCCCGAGCTTCGTGCTGGACGACGTCAGTCCCTATCAGGACCGGATCGAGCCAATGACGGAGCAGGGCTACCGGGTGATCGTCCTGTGCGAGGCCAGCGGGCCGATTTCGGCGGAGGAGTGTCCGCCGATCGAAAAGGTGCTGGGCCTGATCGGCCTGAGCGACGAGCTGCGGCCGAACGTGAACGAAACCCTGAACTATTTTACCGAGCAGGATGTCCGCCTCTGCGTGATCAGCGGAGACGACGCGGTGACGGTTTCCCGCATCGCAAAGAAGGCCGGCCTGCCGGGGGCGGAACATTACGTGGACGCCTCCACCCTCTTGGACGACGAGGACATCCGCAAGGCCGTGCGCGAGGCGCGGGTCTTTGGCCGGGTGACGCCGGACCAAAAGAAAAAGTTAGTGTCCGCCCTCCAGGAGGAGGGCCACACCGTGGCCATGACCGGCGACGGGGTCAACGACATCCCGGCCCTCAAAAAGGCGGACTGCTCCATCGCCATGGGCACGAGCGTCGACGCCGTTCGCGGCGTGGCGCAGATGACCCTGCTGAGCGGCGATTTCTCCGGCCTGCCCGAGGTGGTCGGAGAGGGCCGGAGGGTGATCGGGAACGTCCGCCGCACCGCGACGCTCTTCCTGGTCAAGACGATCTTTTCCGCCCTGCTCAGTATCCTGACGCTGATCCTGCCCCTCCAATATCCCTTCCAGCCGATTCAGCTGACCCTGCTTTCGTCCCTGACCATCGGCATCCCGGCCTTCTTCCTGGCGCTGGAGCCCAATAAGGAGCGGGTCGAGGGCGACTTCCTGAGCACGGTGATCAAGACGGCGGCACCGGGCGGCGTGGGCGTGGCGGTCAGCGGCATCCTGGCTTCGGCCCTGACGATCTTCGGGCTGAGCTGGCAGGACTGCTCCACCGTGGCGGTGCTGGCGGCGGCGGTCATCGGCCTGACGGAGCTGGGCATGGTCTCCTGGCCCCTGACCTGGCTGCGCGCCGTGGTGCTGGCGATGATGACGGCGGCCCTGACGCTGGTCTGCCTGCGCTTCCACGACGTATTTTTCCTCTCCGTCTACACCATGCCGGACCAGAGCTGGATCGCCCTGGGCGTCGTGCTGGCGGTGGGCTTCGCAGCGATGTTCCTGACGCCGAAGCTTTACCCGCTGATCCACAAATGGCGGGAAAAAAAGCTTTAAAAAAATTACAAGAAAACTCCGTGCCACGCAGCTGGTTTCGCCGCTGGCACGGAGTTTTTTTTGTTGATCAGCCGGCCGCCTTTTCCTCTTCCTTTCCGGCGCAGCCCGGGCACAGGTGGCAGGCGCACCAGTGGTTGGGGGCGGTCTGTTTGAGCTCCGGGCGCTCCTGGCTGCAGATGGGCAGGGACCGGGGACAGCGGGTGTGGAAGCAGCAGCCGGAGGGGGGATTGGCCGGGCTGGGCAGGTCGCCGGTGCTGTTTTCTTTTTGTATTTCTGTATCCTGGTATCCAAAGAAGTTATTCGGTGATGTAGGCCAGCGTCAGGTCGTATACGTTGCGCAGGCCGTCGATGTGGGTGCGCTCGTAGCCGTGGCTGTTCAGGGTGCCCGGGCCGATGCCGGCGTGGCGGATGTCGTAACCGGCGGTGACGGAGGCGTCCCCGTCGGTGCCGTAGTGTGGGGTAAAGACGTCCATCACATAGTCCGCCCCGCAGCGTTTGGCCGTGGCGCGCAGCTCGTTGGCGAACTCATAATGATAGGGGAAGCGGGAGTCCTTGGCGAAGATGGTGACCTTGCGCTCGTCCGAGGTCTGGTCCGGGCCGGTGGGGGCGATGTCGATGGCCAGGATGTCCTTGACCCCGGCAGGCAGGTAGGTGGTGCCGTGGCCGATTTCCTCGTACATCGCAAAGTAGGCCAGCACCCGGCGGTTCAGGCGAAGGCCCTGTTCCTTGACCGTCTTCATGACGGCCAGCAGGACGGCGGCGCAGGCCTTGTCGTCCACGAAGCGGGATTTGATGTAGCCGCCGGACATGGTGAAGCGGGGCTCTAGGGCGATCATGTCCCCGGTCTCGATGCCCAGGGCCCGGGTGTCCGCCGCGGTTTTGACCGGCATGTCCAGGACGATGCAGATGTTCTTTCGGTAATCCGGCCCGTCCACCCGGAGCTCTTCTTCCGTCACGTGGACGGAGCCCGGGGTGCGGCAGACGGAGCCGGTATAGACCTGGCCGTCCCGGGTGTAGACCCGGACGTTTTCCATCAGGCAGTAGAAGGGATAAAGGCCGCCGACCCGGCAGACGTTCAGCGTGCCGTCGGCGTTGATCCTGCGGACCATCAGGCCGATGTCGTCCAGATGGGCGGTAATCGCCAGGTCGTTGCCCTCGCCGCCCAGGTCCGCGATGACGCCGCCCTTGTGGGTGACCTCCATGGGGAAGCCCAGGCGGGCGATTTCCTCGCAGACGTAGTTCTGGATTTCCCGGTACTGGCCGGTGGTGCTGTCAATGGCCAGAAGCTTCTGGAACTGGTCCAGACAGTATTTTTCGTCAAAGCTGCTCATAAGCGCGCTCCTTTCCTATTTGAGGCGGTCCGCCCTGGAAAATGGCCCGGGGGAATCCGCCGTTTCATCAGTTGGCTTTTGCCTTTAGCGGAAGGTCAGGCCCAGCATGGTGATGTCGTCAAACTGCTCGGCCTTGCCGGCGAAGTTGCGGATGTCCTGGAGCACGTCTTCCAAAGTCCATTTTTCGTCCGCGTTTTTGAGGCGGTTCAGGCGGCTGACCAGCCGCTCCGTCCCGTAGGCCTCGAACTTTTCGTTGATGGCCTCCGGCACCCCGTCCGTGTAGACGAAGAGGCGGTCGCCTGGATGAAGCTCCATCTCGTACTCCCGGATGGGGGCTTCCTCCATGGCGGCCAGAGCCAGGCCGTGCTTGTCCTTGATCAGCTCATACTGCCCGCCGGCGCGCATCAGCACCGGGTACTCGTGCCCGGCGTTGGAGCACTGCATCTTCCCGGTGGTGAGGTCCAGGATCCCCAGCCAGACGGTGACGAACATTTCCGCGTTGTTGCCGTCGCAGAGGGTCTGGTTGACCTTCTTCAGCATTTCCGTCAGGCTCAGGCCGCTTCTGGCGTAGTTTTTGATGGAGGTTTTCGCCCGCATCATGAACATGGCGGCCGGCACGCCCTTGCCGCTGACGTCGGCGATCACCAGGCAGAGCTGGTCCCTGCCCACGTAGAAAAAGTCGTAAAAGTCTCCGCCTACGGTCTTGGCCGGGGTCATCAGGGCGTAGAGCTCCACGCGGTCGGTGGGGAGCTGGAAGTTTTTAGGAAGCGCGGCGTCCTGAATGTCGGCTGCCAGCTTGAGCTCGTCCCGCATGTGCTGCTCGGCCGCGTCAATGTATCGGCGCAACGACAGGACGGTGGTGTTGATGTCGTCGCTCAGCTCGGTAAATTCCTGGCTGCTGTGCACCCAGACCAGCTCGTTTAAGTCCCCGCCGGTGATCTTCCGGAGGGATTCGTTGACCCTATGGAGGTTCCGGACCACCAGGCGGTCCACCAGCATGGCGACCAGCAGGTACAATACCGTGAACAGCAGGATGTCCGACAGGGTGCTTTCGTAGATCTGGGAGTCCCGGACGGAATAGACCGTGTACATCTCCCGCATCAGGACCAGCAGCTGGCCGTCGCTGAGCTTGGTGACCTTGGTCAGGAATTCCAGCCCCTCCATGCTCTTGAGCTCGAGGCTGACCGGGTCCTGGTCCTGGATGCTCATCAGGACCTCCAGGTCTTCCTTGGGGAAGGAGAACTCCTCCGCCGGAGCGCCGTTAAAATAGAAGACAGCGTCGCCGGAGTCCGGGTCCACGACGTAGAACATCGTGGAGGAGTCGGCGGCGGCGAAGAAGGAGGACAGGCGCTCGGAGGAGTAGGCTTCGTCGTAAAAGACCTTTTTTTCAAAGGCGATGGCGTCGAGCTCCGTCTCCGCGCTTTCGTTGACCAGCCTGGTCTGAAGGTTGTAGCTGACGATAAAGTTAAAGGCAAACAGCACCACCGTGACCAGCAGCAGGGCCCGCTGGAACAGGACCGTCAGCCGGGTCTTTTCCGGGTCGACCCGGAGCCTTGGGAAGGTCTGGTCTCCGGCCAGCTTCATCACCACCGCGGTGCACAGGGCCAGGCTCAGGGCCGTAAAGACGATCATCGGGATGGCGGCGGTCTGGACCACCACGTAGGCCAGGTTCAGCGATTCCCGGTTGGTAAAGAGAATCGCGTACATATGAAAGACTTCTGTGACCGCCCCAAGGAAGAGGGCCTGGGTGATCGGCGGACGGCGGTCCTGATAGATGCGGTGCTTTAAAACGGCGGCCAGGATGCCGGCCAGGAAGGTGCTCATGCCGCAGGCGATCTCGGTAAACTTCCCAAAGCCCCAGAGCTCCCCGGCCAATATCCGCTCGGCCCCGCCGATGGTGCCGGCGATGACGGCGGAAAGGGGGCTGAACAAAAGACCGGCGGCCAGGGGGCCGATGTCCCGGACGTTCAGGATCAGAAAGTCCTCGATGATCACGCCGAAGTGGTTCGCCGCCACGGAGCACGCCCCGAAGATCAGGCCGATCAGGATCTGCTTCGCTCTGGTCTGTTTTTTATTGGCCCAGACAAAACGCCACAGCAGGCCTGTGATCAGCGCGTACCCCGCCACGGTCGCGGCCATTTTCAGGATGTTGGAAAATGTCATGTGCTTCCCTTTCAGAGAACGGAATCAAAATGAATACGCTTCATTATAACATTTGCGCCTCCCTTCTTCAAAGGTTTTTTTCACCGCTTTTCACGGCTTTTAAACGGAAACAACAAAAAAACAAACAGAAATTGAATAGGATCATCACTATATCGCAGGGGTCATCAGGGGGAGCATCCCCCTGATTAAAATCCGCAGCGGGTTGCGAAGGCCCGGAAAACTGTCCAGTGGACAGTTTTCACTGAGCAACGGGCTGGCAAGCCCTGGACAATGTACGCCGCGAGGAGTATTTTTGCGCAGCATAATAATAGTTGGAAAGTGAAGACGTACCCCACTTATGCGGAGCAAAAATGCGTACCTTGCGGATTTGCCACCCGGGGTTCGCAGCGCCCGGAAAACAGGCCGGTGGCCTGTTTTCAGCGAGAACGGGCCGGCAGGCCCTGGGCAGCAAACCCTTTGCGAATAAATTTACAAGAGGGTCTTTATTCCTTGAATAAAATGTTATATAATTATTACATCCTGGGGCAGAGGTGAAGGTATGCAGTCTGTTTGGAACGCGTTGGACAATTTCTGGTGGAGCGTGACCCATCTGCTGTCCCTGACGGATGTGCTGGATATTCTGATCGTGGCGGCGCTTTTGTATCAGCTCGTCATTTTGACCAAGCAGACGCCGGCCGTGCAGGTACTCAAGGGCCTGGCGGTGCTGCTGGTCTTCCGTTATGTCAGCGAGCTGATCCATTTGTACACCGTCTCCAGCGTGATCGACGCGGTATTGAGCAATACGGCCCTTTTGATCATCGTGCTGTTTCAGGGCGAGTTCCGAAGGGCCCTGGCCCAGCTGGGCCGGGGGGCCAGGCTGGAGCACGCTATGTCCAACACCACGGAAAACCAGCGGATCATCAACGAAATCACCCAGTGCTGCCTGCGGCTGTCCCGCCGCAGGGTCGGGGCGCTGATCGTATTTGAACAGAAGATTGGTTTAAAAGAAGTGATCGAGACCGGCACCCAGCTGGACGCGGCCATCTCGGCCCCCCTGCTGGAAAACATCTTTGAGCCCAACACCCCCCTGCACGACGGAGCGGTCATCATCCGCGGCCAGCGCATCGTCTCGGCCGCCTGCGTGCTGACGCTGAGCGAGTCCAACGCCCTGTCCCGCGAGCTGGGCACCCGCCACCGGGCGGCCCTGGGCATCAGCGAGACCACGGACGCGGTGACCATCATCGTCTCCGAGGAAACCGGGACGATTTCGATGACCCAGGACGGCCGGATGACGCGCCACCTGAACGCCGAATCCCTGAACGCCGCGCTGAACGGCCTGTACGCGGAGGAGGACACCGTCCTCAGAAAGCTGATGAATCATCTGCCATGGAGGAGGAAAGCGGGTGTCCAATGAAATCAAGACGCCGCGGAGCGTCAGAAATCAGAAATCAAACACGCCCCTCTTCCCGCGGCTGTGGAAGTCGCTGACCCATAACTGGGCGTGGAAGCTGGGGTGCCTGCTGGTGGCAGTGGGCCTTTGGACCAACCTGATGGCCAGCGACAAGACGCTGATGCGTCCCAAGGAATTCACCGGCGTCACGGTGTCCGCCTCGGAGAGCACCAAGGAATCCCTGAAATCCAAGGGCTTTGTGGTGGTGTCCGGGCTGGAGGCGGAAAAGCTGAGCGGCTTTACCCTCCGGGTCAACGTGCCGATGCAGAACTATATGTCCGTCACCGCGGACAATTTTAACCCCCGTGTGAACCTGTCGAGGATCAACGCGGCCGGGACGCAGAAGGTGGACATCATCACGTCGGACAGCACCACCTACGGCGCTACCGACGAGATCGTTCCCTCCTCCATTGAGGTAACGGTGGAGCAGTACGTCACCCGCAGCCGCATCCCCGTGGGGATCAACTATATTGGCTCAAGGTCCGACCTGTTCTATTACCCGGCCGCCACCTGTGACCCGCTGTACATCAACATCGCCGGGCCTAAGTCCCTGGTCAGCGGCGTCGCCCGCTGCCTGGTGGACTTTGACCGCGGTTCCCTTCCCCTGACGCCGGACACCAAGAAGATCGCCGTGACCTCCTTCCGCCTGGTGGATCAGGAGGGCAACGAGATTCCCAGGGACATGATCCGCATCACTCCGTTGAGCAGCGGGATGGTCATCGACTCCATCATCGTCGAGCAGGAAATGTATGCCTACCAGCAGCTCGAGGTCAGCACCGACGACGCGATTGTCGGCCAGCCGGCCCCCGGGTACAGGCTCCGCTCGGTGACCTTTTCGCCCGCGTGGGTGGAGGTCGCCCCGGAGGACGCTGAAACCGACCTGACGGGGACGAAGCTCTACGCCGCCAGCCCCGTCGACATCAGCGGCATCTCCCTGACCCAGGATTACCGGGTGGACCTGAGCCGCCCGGCCGACGCCAAGATCAAGCACATGAAGCGGGAAATCACCTGGATGACCGTGGAGGTGGAGCAGATTCCGGAGGACCAGCCCGCCGAAAGCGAGGCCGCCATGCCGGAAGAAACGGAAACGCCCGTCCCGAATACGGAAGCGGATGGGCCTGACCAGAATACGGAAGCGGAGGCGGGGATTAAATGAACGCCTTTGCCCGGGGACTGTTCCAGCTGCTCATCGGCTGGGTGCGGAGCCTGACGGCCCTGTGGGACGGGGACTGGACCCGCCTGGACAGCTTTTTCGCCTGGGTGACCGGGCACTGGATGGGGCTGGTGCTGCCGCTGGTGCTGATCGGCACGGCGGCGGACCTGCTGATCTGGCTGCTGCGCTGGCGGCCGGACATCGCCTGGCGGAGCCGGTGGAAGAGGTTGCGGAATTTTTCCGTCCAGGGCTTTCTCCACGAGGTCCGCTTTCACCGCGGCTATGACCAGGACAATACGCAGATCATGGAGGCCGCCCGGCCAATCAGGGAAGCGGAGCCCGCAGAGGCCCCGGAGCCTCCGCTTCAGGAGAACTTCCGCCCGGTGGACGTGCTGGAAGAGAGGGAGCAGCTGGAGGCTGACCTGGGCGTGACCCGGCCCACCCGCCTGCTGGACACCCCCGTGCCTTTGGAGGACGCCGCCCCCGAAAGGCGGCGGCGCAGCGATAAGTACCGGATGGGCCTCTTGGGCGCGGTTCGCCATGTGCGGGAACGCTTCCGCGACGAGGAAGAGGATGAGTTCGAGCCGGACGTACTGCCGCCCATTATGAGCAAGGAAGAAGCCTTCCGCGCCCCCGTCTATCCGGGCGGTCAGCGCGGCAGGAACGCCGCACAGCCTGGAGGGGAAGACCGTTGACCCTGAAGAGCGAATTTGTATCGATGATCGCCGGGCAGCTGAACGAAGAGCTGCCCGCTTTTCTCAAGGCCATGGAGGAGCCCGCCGTGCGTGGCCTGCGCCTGAACCGCCGTTTCGTCCGTGAGGAAGATTTGCCGGACCTCCTGGGCCCCGTGCCCTGGGCGGCGGATGGATACTACCTGTCGGCCGATTCCCGCCTGGGCCAGTCTCCCGCCCATGAGGCGGGCGCGTTTTATATTCAGGAGCCGTCGGCGATGGCCGCCGCCGAGGTCCTGGCACCGGGGCCGAACGACCTGGTGCTGGACCTCTGCGCCGCCCCGGGCGGCAAATCCACCCAGCTGGAAAAAAAGCTTTCCAGTGGGACCCTCGTGGCCAACGAGATTCATCCGGCCCGGGCGAAGATCCTGTCCTCCAATATCGAGCGGATGGGCTGCGCCAATACCGTGGTCACCAGCGCCGCGCCGGAAAAGCTCTGCGCCCTCTGGCCGGACACATTCGACGCGATCTTAGTGGACGCTCCCTGCTCCGGGGAGGGCATGTTCCGCAAAAACCCGGAGGCCGCGGAGGAGTGGCAGCCCGGCTCCCCGGCCGGCTGCGCCGAGCGGCAGAAGGGGATTTTGGACTGCGCGGCCAAAATGCTCCGCCCCGGCGGGCGGCTCGCCTACAGCACGTGTACGTTTAACCGCCTGGAAAACGACGAGCAGATCGCCGCTTTCCTGACCCGCCACCCGGAGTTTGAGGCCCTTCCCTTTGCGTTAAACGGCCTGCCCGAAGCGATCGAGGGCACCCTGCACCTCTGGCCTCATCGGGTCCGGGGGGAGGGCCATTTTATCGCTCTGCTGCGCAAAAAGGAAGGGCCCTGTCCAAAGCCCGCGTCTGTCTCCCTGCCCGCCCCGGACAAGGCGGCCCTCGCCGTGGCGAAGGAAGCCCTGTCATTGATCGCGGAGGACGCGGAAGCCGTCCTGCCCAACGCCCTGTTCGGGGACCTGCTGGTCCGCCTGCCTCTTTCCGTCCCGCCCCTTCGCGGGGTCCAGGTGCTGAGGGCCGGGCTTTCGGTAGGCCGCCTGCGTGGGAAAACCTTCGTGCCGGACCACGCCCTGTCCCGGGTCTGCCGGCCGAAAACGGTGTTCCCGGTGTCGGAGGAAGAGGCCCTTTCCTACCTGCGGGGCGAAACGCTGGCACTGAAAGACGATCATGTCCGGGGCTTCGGCGTGGTGACGCTGAACCAGCTGCCCCTGGGCTTTGGCAAGGCTTCGGACGGGCAGATCAAGAACCACTATCCAAAGGGGCTGAGAAAATGAGCGAGCACGAGGGTCACCGGGACCGGCTGCGGGAGCGCTTCCTCCGGGACGGCAACATGACGGGTTTCGCGCCCCATGAGGCGCTGGAACTGCTGTTGACCTACGCCATCCCCAGGAAAGACGTCAATCCCATCGCGCACCGCCTGCTCGACCATTTCGGCAGTCTCCACGCGGTGCTGGAGGCCCGACAGGAGGAACTGACGGAAGTCAAGGAGATCGGCCCCAGCACCGCCATGCTGATCCGGATGCTGCTGCCCCTCTTCCGCCTGTATGAAAACGACCGCCTGGCCGAGCGCAAGACCCTGTCCAGCGACCGGGAGGCGAGGGACTTTTGCGCCTCCCTCTTTAAAGGGGTGACGGACGAGCGGTTTTACCTGGTCAGCCTGGACGCGCGGCTCAAAATCATCGCCACCCAGGTGATTTCGGAAGGGACGGTGGACGAGGTGGCGGTCTATCCCCGCCAGGTGCTGGGCCTGCTGCTCAGGCAAAACGCCCAGGGGGCGATCCTGACCCACAACCACCCCGGGCAGAACGCCGAGCCTTCCCGGGAGGATATTGAAATGACCCAGCTGCTCAGCGACGTGATGGGCAAGGTGGGCATCCGCCTGTACGACCACGTGATCTGCGGGACGGACGGGACCTACAGCTTTGCCCGCCACGGCCTATTGAACCCGACCAAAGGAGCTTCAAGTTGAAAAAGATGCTGAAAATTCTCATTCTTATCGCGGCCCTGGGCGTGCTTGCCTACCTGGGCCTGTTCGCCTACGTCTGCATCGCCGAAAAGACGGTCCCCGAACCAGGGGAAACGGATCTGATCATCGTCCTGGGGGCCCAGGTCAAGCCCGACGGAACGCCCAGCGTACAGCTGGAATACCGGCTGGAGGCGGCCCTTTCCGTCTATCAGGCCCACCCGCAGACGATCGTCTGCTGCGGGGGAAAGGCCGGCCAGGAGCCCGAGGCGGAGGGAACCGTCATGCGCGCCTGGCTGATCGCCCGCGGCGTGCCGGAAGAGGATGTGCTGGCGGAAACCACCTCCAGCAACACCAAGGAAAACTTTAAAAACGCCCTATCGATGCTCCCGCAGGCCCCCGGCCGGGTCCTGGTCGTGACCAGCGACTACCACCTGCCCCGGGCCATGGCCATCGCCCGGGACTGCGGCCTTACTGTCTCCGGCCTCCCCGCCAAAACCCTGCCCGAATACTGGCTCAAAAACCGCGCCCGGGAAGCGCTGGGGTGGGGGAAATACTTGGCACAGAAGCTATTAGGGAAGTGAAAATTGTAGGTAGGAGGTAGGAGGTAGGAGGGATGAGGTTTAGAGTGGAGAGTTGAGAGTGAAGAGTGGAGATAGAGTTTGCTCTTGATTTTCAACGGTTTTTCAACGGGATTTCAACGAATATTCAACGGTTTTTCAACTTGCTTTTCGGTGGTTCCGTGGTAGAATGGAAGGGTCGAAAGAGGACGTCCGGTTGGTGCGGCGTCCTTTTTCATTTTGGGGGAATGATTCCTTACCTTATCCCATCCGCCTGATCCGCCCCAGTTGCTTGTCCCAAACCCGAGGGCCTCCCCGCCGCTCCCAAAAACAACTGCCTCCCGAAAAAAGGATTTTTCGGATTTATGTAGTATAGAGACTATGACAGCCGGACCTCCACCCCGGCCGTTCACCTTTTTCAAGAATTATTCACTCCTAACTCCTAACTCCTAACTCCTCACTATCTGATCTCCACTCTTCACTCTCCACTCTTCACTCTAATTAAACCTCCTACCTCCTCCTTCCTCCCTCCTACCTGTAAAGGGGTGTTCCTGTGTCTGTACGGGAAGAAATCGAGAAAGCGGAAGCGGCGCTGCTGTCTCCCTACGCGGTCAAAAGTAAGGAAACGCTGGGGCGGGACCGGCCGCTGTCGCCGGATCAGCTCCGCACGGAGTTTCAGCGGGACCGGGACCGGATCCTGCACTGCAAGAGCTTTCGCCGTCTCAAGTTCAAGACGCAGGTGTTCATTTCCCCCGAGGGGGATCATTACCGCACCCGCCTGACCCACACCCTTGAGGTGGCCCAGGTAGCCAGGACCATCGCCCGTTCCCTTCGCCTGAACGAGGACCTGACGGAGGCCATCGCCTTGGGACATGATCTGGGGCATACGCCGTTCGGCCATATCGGGGAAAGGACCCTCAACGAACTGAGCGCGGAGGGCTTCCGCCACAACGAGCAGAGCCTGCGCGTGGTGGAACGGCTGGAAAACGGCGGCAAGGGCCTGAACCTGACCAAAGAGGTGCGGGACGGCATCCTCAACCACAGCGGGGCCTTAAAGCCCATGACGCTGGAGGGCTGCTGTGTTGCCCGGGCGGACCGCATCGCCTATATCAACCATGATATCGACGACGCCCTTCGGGCCGGGGTGCTGCAGGAATATGAACTCCCAAAGGACTGCCTCAAAACCCTGGGGCAGACCCACGGGGAGCGGATCGAGACGATGATCTGCGACATCGTGAAGCAGAGCGCCGGGAAAAAGGAGCTTCAGATGAGCCCCCTCATCCAGGAGGCGACGGACGGGCTCCGGGCCTTTCTGTTTGACAAGGTGTACCGGGACAGCTGGCGGCGCGCGGAAGAAAACAAGTGCGACCACGTGATCCGCGGCCTGTTTTCCTACTACACGAAAAACCCCGGGGAAATGCCGCTGGAATACATCGAGATCGCCTATCAGGAGGGGACCGAGCGGGCCGTGATCGACTTTATTTCCGGCATGACGGACCGCTACGCCGTCCGCTGCTACACCAGCCTGTTCCTGCCGGACGCTTTCTCGGGAGAATAAGGTTTTTGTCCCCGATGCTGTCGGGATTGAGTTACATGAGACACCAGATCTTACAAAAAGTTACATTGTATTTCATCATGAAGCTGAGTAAAATATTTCACAGACAGATTTCCTTGCAGGAAAAAAATAAAAAACGGCGAAAGTACAAAAGGGTGATGATATGGCCTTGAAACGCTATCCGGCCTCTTGGCTGGACGAGCTGTACGCCCGGGCGGATATCGTCCAGATCGTATCCCCCTATGTGCAGCTGAAGCGGAACGGGCGGAGGTATTGGGGCCTGTGCCCCTTCCATCATGAAAAAACGCCCTCTTTTTCTGTTTCTCCGGACCTGAACCTGTATTACTGCTTCGGCTGCAAGGCCGGAGGGAACGCCATCCAGTTCCTGATGGAGATGGAGCATCTTCCCTATCAGGAGGCGGTGGAACGCCTGGCGGACCAGCTGCAGATGCCTCTGCCGCAGCTGGTGGAGGACCCGGGCTATGAGGAGAGGCGCAGCCGCCGGGAGCGGCTCCTGAGCGCCAACCGCGAGGCGGCGAACTGGTACCACAAATTCCTGTGGACGGACGAGGGCAGGCGGATCCTCGATTATTTTTACGGCAGAGGCCTGAACGACAACATCATCCGCCGCTTCGGCCTGGGCGCAAGCCCCCGGGACTGGAACCGCCTGACGCGGGACCTGGAAGCCCAGGGATTTACGAAGGAAGAGCTCATCAGCGCGGGCCTGAGCGCGGCGAAAGAAAACCAGGAGCCCCGGGATTTTTTCCGGGACCGGGCCATGTTTCCCATCATCGACCAGTTTGGGAACGTGCTGGCCTTCGGCGGCAGGACCCTGGAAAAGGACCTGCCCCCCAAGTATCTGAACACGGGGGACACCCCGGTGTTCAACAAGCGCAAAGGCGTTTTCGCCGCCAACCTCCTGAGGAAGGAACGCCATCTTTCCCGGGTGCTGCTGGTGGAAGGCTATATGGACGTGGTGGCCCTGGCCCAGGCCGGCATTAAGGGAGCGGCCGCCACTTTGGGCACGTCGCTGACGCCGGAGCAGGCGCAGCTGCTGGGGCGTTTTGCCCCGGAGGTTTGGGTCGCTTACGACGGGGACGAGCCCGGCCAGCATGCCATCGAAAAGGCGCTGGGCATCTTTGAGGAAGCCAAGGTCGCCGTGAAGGTGATCCGGTTTCCCGACGGGCTGGACCCGGACGAGTTCATCCGCCAGCGGGGCGTGGACGCCTTTGAGGCCCTCAAGCCCATGGCCCCGGCCCGCTACCGCTTAAGTCGGCTGCTTTTATCCAGCGATCTGAGCAGCGACGAGGGCCGCATCCAGTATGTCAAATCCGCCGCCGAGGAGCTGCGCCGGGTGCGCGACCCGGTGGAACTGGAGGTCTACCTGCGCGACGTGTGCGCCCATTCGGGCTTCGAGCGGGAAACCGTCCTCGCCCAGATCGGCGTGACAGCGGCCCAGGCCGAGGCCCTCAAAAAGCCCGCCCCCGTCCGCGCGGCCGCTCCGGCCAGAAGGCCCCAGGAAAAGGACACTGCCCTGGCCGCCGAGCGTATGGCGGTGACCCTCCTGGCCAGCGGCCATATGCCCAAAGAGCTGTTCCGCCCGGAGGACATCCGGGACGAGGGCCTGCGGGCCATCGCCGAAAAGCTCCTGGCCGGGGTCACCCCGGCGATGATCCTGGAGGAAGCCTCGGTGGAAGAAAGGGAGCTGGCCGCTTCCGTCTTCTCCGACCAGGCCTTCCAGCAGGAGGAGGACGCCCTGACCGTGGCGGCGGACTGCCTGAGGCGGCTGCGCCTGGCCAGGCTGGAAGAACAGATGACGGCCGCCCGGAAGCAGGCGGCGGAAGAAACCGATCCCGACAGACGCAAAGCAGCCCTGGAGAGAGTCATGCGGCTGAATGCGGAAATGACGAAGCTGAAGCAACCGAACCGAATGAAAGGGGCAGATCTCATATGAATACATTGAGCGAAAAAACTGACAGCAAGCAGCAAAAGCTCAATGAACTGTTTGAACTGGGCAAGACCAAAGGCTTTCTGACCTATGACGAGGTGATAGATCGGCTTTCGTCGCTGGAGGTGGATCCTGAACAGTTTGAAAACGTCCTGCAGAGCCTGGCGGACAGGGGCATCACGGTGAAAAAGAGCTCCGACGAGCCCGGCCCGGATACCTCGCCGGAGATCCTGCCGGACGCTTCCCTGGCCGAGGGCATCAGCATCGACGACCCGGTTCGCATGTACTTAAAAGAAATCGGCAAGGTGCCGCTTCTGACCGCGGACCAGGAAACCGACCTGGCCATGCGGATGGAGCAGGGCGACGAGGAAGCCAAGCGCCAGCTGGCGGAAGCCAACCTGCGCCTGGTGGTGTCCATCGCCAAGCGGTACGTCGGCCGCGGCATGCTCTTCCTGGACCTGATTCAGGAGGGCAACCTGGGCCTGATCAAGGCGGTCGAAAAGTTCGATTATACCAAGGGCTATAAATTCTCCACCTATGCGACCTGGTGGATCCGTCAGGCCATCACCCGCGCCATCGCGGACCAGGCCCGGACGATCCGTATCCCCGTCCACATGGTGGAGACCATCAACAAGCTGATCCGGGTGTCCCGTCAGCTCCTCCAGGAGCTGGGCCGGGAGCCCTCTCCGGAGGAGATCGCCAAGGCCATGGGCATCAGCGAGAACAAAGTCCGGGAGATCATCAAGATCGCCCAGGAGCCTGTGTCCCTGGAAACGCCCATCGGCGAGGAGGAAGACAGCCACCTGGGAGACTTCATTCAGGACGACGACGCCCCCGCCCCGGCGGAAGCCGCCAGCCACGCCCTGATGAAGGAGCAGCTGGCCGAGGTGCTGGACACCCTGACTGACCGCGAGCAGAAGGTGCTCCGCCTGCGCTTCGGCTTGGACGACGGGCACCAGCGCACCCTGGAGGAGGTTGGCAAGGAGTTCAACGTCACCCGCGAGCGCATCCGCCAGATCGAGGCGAAGGCCTTGCGCAAGCTGCGCCACCCCAGCCGCTCCAAGAAACTCAAGGATTATCTGGACTGATGAGAGAAAGGCAGCTCGACGCCCGGCTGGAAACGGCCATCCGCCTGTTTCCCCGGGTGCGTACAGGCGCTGATATCGGGGCCGACCACGGCTACCTGACCCTTGCCCTGCTGACCCGGGGCATCGCCGACAGGATGTGGACGACGGATATCAGCGCCTCCTCCCTGCAAAAGGCCAAAAACCTGATGGAGAAAAACGGCCTGTCCGCCCGCGTCCGCTTTGGCGTAGGAGATGGGTTTAAGGCAGTGGGGGAGCAGGTAGAGGCGGCCGCCGTCTTGGGGATGGGCGGCGTCAACATCAAAAACATGTTGCTGGAGCAGGGCCATCTTCTTTGCGGCTGCGCCCTGGTGCTTTCCGCCAACACGGAAATGCCCTCCGTCCGGCGGACGCTGATGGACCTGGGCTATCAAATCGAAGACGAGGCCCTGACGGAGGCCGGTGGGCATTTTTACCCGGTCCTCCTGGCCAAGCCCGGACTGACACAGGCCTATTCCGAAAAGGAGCTGACCTTCGGGCCCGTGCTCCTGCGCCGCCCGGCGGACGATGTGTACCGCCGGTATCTTCAAAAAAAGGCCCGGGACTGGGAAAGCGAGCGCGGCCCCGCCGCGGAAATGAAACGACAATGGATCAGGGAGGAATGGGAACGTGTCCAAGCCGACGGTCGAGCAGATTTGTGAAATGATCAACGCCTTCGCGCCCTTTGAGACGGCGGAGGAATATGACAACGTCGGCCTCCTGGTCGGCGACCCCAAACAGGAGGTTTCCAACATCCTCTGCTCCCTGGACGTCACGATGGACACCGTGCTGGAGGCGGACCGCTTACAGGCGGAGCTGATCGTCTCCCACCACCCGCTGATGTTCCACGGGATCAAAAGGCTGGTCAAGGGCCAGCCGGAGGCCGAGGTCCTGTGCGAGCTGGTCCGGCGCGGGATCAGCCTGATCAGCGCCCATACCAACTGGGACCAGTCGGTGTTAAGCGGCAGCGCTTGCGTGGCCCGGGCCATGGGCCTGAATGACCTCGCGCAGACCGGCTACCTGTTTACCGGCCGTTTTGAAAAGCCACTGACCGCCTCCGAGGCGGCCCAGCTCCTCAAAGACGCCGTGCATGCGCCCCTGCGCGTCTACGGCGACCTGAACCAAAGGATTTCCGTCATGTCCTTTGCCGGCGGGGCTTACGGGGAGGGCTATCTGGAGGCCATCCAGGCCGGTGCCCAGGCTTATCTCACCGGCGAAATCCGCCACCACGAGATCACGGACGCCGCCGCCCGGGGGATTGTCATTTTTGAAGCCGGCCATTATGCCAGCGAAGCGCCGATGATTCCGGCGCTGGTTTCTTTCCTGGAGGAGGGCATACAGAAAAACGGCCTTTCCTGCCAGGTCAAGCAGACGTCATGTGTGCCGTTTCCCGGCGCGCTGGAACGATAAGGAGGTACCCCATGAACCAAATGGAATTGCTGTGGGACTATCAGCAGACGGACATTCAGGCCGAAGCGGTCGCCAAGGAGATCAAAGGCTCCCCGGAGCGGCAGAAGCTGGTGAAATACCGTGACTATCTGCTGGAGCAGCAGAACACCATCAAGCGGATCGAGGAGGAAGTCCTGACCATGCAGGACCGCCTGGAGGTCCTGGAGGACGCCGTGAAACTGGTGGAGGATCAGCTGAACAGCCTGCAGAAGAAAATCGAAGCCAACGAGCCGCAGGACGTGGAACAGACCGAGCGCTACCTGAATGACGCGCAGCGCATGATGAGCAACCTGAGCGAATACGAAGCGGAAATCAAGCGCATCCGCAAGGACGCTGCCGACCGCGACCGCCTGCAGTATGACGTCAAGGTCCGCGCCGCCCGCGCCAAGGCCGAGTTTGACAAGCTGAAGGCTTCCTACGACGAGGAATATAAAAAGAAAAACGAGGAGCTGACGGCCCTCAAAAACGTGCTGGCCGAAAAGGCGAAAGCCATCCAGCCCAACTGGATCGAGCGGTACAACACCATCCGCCGCCACGCCTTCCCGCCGCTTGCCCGCCTGAACGGCAGCCAGTGTACCGGCTGCAACATGTCCCTCCCCAGCGGAGTGGTGAAGGACGTACAGTCGGGCAAAGACGTGGAATGCGAGACGTGCGGACGGCTATTGATTGTATAATGCGTAATGCGTAATGCCTAATGCGTAATTTTTTCTTCTGCGCAGAAGCGCGACCGTAAGAAAAACGGAGCTGGAGAAGGATTACATTACGCATTACGCATGAAGAATTACGCATTTGAATCCAAGAATTATTTTTCAATTTTCTGGAGGCTTATGCTCAAACATTATCTGATTTCATTTCTGATTTCCATGGTGCCCCTGATTGAACTCAGGGGCGCTCTGCCGTATGCCCTGGCCAACGGGATCCCGACCCTGCCGGCCTATATCATCTGCGTGGTCGGCAACATGCTGCCGGTGCCCGTCATCTTTTTCTTTGCCAGGAAGGTACTGGAGTGGGGTAAGGACAAACGCTTCATCGGCCCCTTCTTTACCTGGTGCCTGGAAAAGGGACACATGGCCGGGGAAAAGCTCAAGCAGAAGGCCAGCAAAAAGGGCCTCTTCCTGGCCCTGCTGCTGTTTGTGGGCATCCCCATCCCCGGCACCGGCGCGTGGACAGGCACCCTGGCCGCCAGCATCCTGGACATGGACTTCAAGTCCTCCGTCTGCGCCGTCATGCTGGGCGTACTTCTGGCAGCAGTGATTATGGGAGTCGGGAGCCTGACGGTGCTGCACTTCGTATAATGGGTTACGTCAAATGCGTAATGCCTAATACATAATTTCTACTCTCTGCTATCTATTGCCTAATGCCTACTGCCTAATGCCTAACCCCTTGTCCAGGGCCTGCCGGCCCGCTGGTCGGTGAAAACAGCACACTGTGCTGTTTTCCGGGCCCTCCCAGCCCTAATGCCTATTGCCTAATCCCTAATGCCTGCAAAGCATTACGAATTCTCAGGAGGAAAATATGGAAAAGAACAACAATAAAACTCTCGTTTCTTGGCTTTTGGACATCCTTCGCGGGTCTGTGATCGGGATCTCGAATGACATTCCCGGGGTGTCCGGGGGGACGATGGCGGTCACCATGGGCATCTATGACCGGATCATCTACGATGTGAACAACTTCCGCAAGAACTGGCGCAAGGCCCTCATGGACCTGCTGCCCATCCTGGTGGGCGTGCTGGTGGGCATCTTCGGCTTTGCCCGGATTTTAAAACCCTTGATCGGCGACGAGGGCCAGGTGCCCCCGCCCATCACCCTGATGCCCACGATCTTTGCCTTCATCGGCCTGATCCTGGGCGGGCTGCCGATCATCTGGAAGAACGTGGACTTCAAGAAAACTACCTGGAAGGGCAGCCTCCTCTTCGTGCTGTTCTTTGCGCTGGTGGTCGTCCTGCCCCTTCTGCAGGCCGGCGCGGACAAGACCATCACTCATTCCTTTGGCGACATCCTGCTGCTGATCCCGCTGGGCATGCTGGCCTCGGCGACGATGGTGATCCCCGGCGTCTCCGGCTCCATGATCCTGCTGATCCTGGGCTACTATCATTCGATCATCGGCGCCCTGCACAGCTTTGACATGGGCGTGCTGCTGCCCTACGCGCTGGGCCTGCTGATCGGCATCGTCTTTATCGCCAAGCTGATGAACTTCCTGTTAAAGAAGCACAGCGCCCTCACCTTCTCGGCGATCCTGGGCCTGGTGGTGGCTTCGCCCATCGCCCTGCTGTACCAGAACCGCGCCTGCTTTGACGTGGCGACCCCCGGCAACTGGGTGGCCTCTATCGTGTGCCTGCTGGTTGGCTGCGCGGTGGCGTACCTGCTGAGCCGGCTTGGAAAGGAAGAAGGCTAAGATGTATCCGGATCTTGAAAAAAGGCTGGATGAAATCATCGAAGCCTTGGACAGCCTGGAGAGCGAGCTGGAGGAGAGGGCCGAAGGCTTTCAGCCTCCCCGCTTCCTGATGAAGGAAGATGATCTGGAAGAAGTCCGGGACTCGTGGGACGAGGCGTGCGACAGTCTGGAAAATGCCCATGACTGCCTGGCTATAGTGCTGAACCGGCTCAGAAAGCTGCCGTCAGAACGCTGAACGGAAAAATCGACTGGACGGAGGCGGAAAATATGAGTAAAAAGATGCTTCTGATAATCCTTGTGCTCCTCCTATGTTGCTGCGCCTCCCTGGCGGAGGAAGCTCCGCTGCGCATTCAGTTTGAGGAAGGCGCACTGGCCGGCGGTGCCCGGGTGGACGAAATGGGCTCAAGGGCCTGGGTGGTCCTGGCTGTCCCCGGGGAAGACAGCGTAACGCTGACTGTCGAAGTGCCCAAAGATGGCCTTTATGACCTGACCGTCTGCTCCGCCGGAGTCGACGGGCGGAAGGAAAGCCAGCTTCTCCTGGACGGTGTACCGGCAGAGAACACTGTGGCGGAAGGTGCCCAGTTCGGCCGGCACACCATTTCCCGTGTGTTCATGAGCGAAGGGAAGCACGAGATCACCGTCACCGCCTCCTGGGGCAGGGTCAGCCTGGACTTTATCGAGATTGTTCCGGCAGAGGAAGTACCGGAGGATATGTACGATGTCCCGGCGGTCCTGAGCAACCCATCTCCTTCCAAAGAGGCCCAGGCCCTGATGGACTGGCTGTGCGGGGTCTATGGCGAAAAGATGATCTCCGGCCAGTATCTGGACGAAGGACAGCGCGGCAACGAGATCGAGGCGATTGCCGGAGTGACCGGCGGCCTGCGCCCGGCTCTTCTGGGGCTGGATATGCTCAACTATTCCCCGACATCCGTCAGCCTGGGCACCCGTCCCACATCGGTTGACCAGGCCATCGACTACTGGAACAAGGGCTATATCATCACCATGTGCTGGCACTGGGTCGCGCCCAAACCCTATGTCAATACGAAAGACAACAGCTGGTGGGGCGGTTTCTACACCGACAGGACCACCTTTGACCTGGGTAAGGCCATGAGTGGGGAAGACCCGGCGGGCTACGACCTCCTGGTCAGCGATATGGACGCCATCGCCGAGCAGCTGAAGCGCCTGCGCGACGCGGGCGTGCCGGTCCTCTGGCGTCCCCTGCACGAGGCCAGCGGCGGCTGGTTCTGGTGGGGCGCTTCCGGGGCAGAGCCCTACATTCAGCTCTACCGGCTCATGTACGACCGCTTTGTGAACGTCCACGGCCTCAACAACCTGATCTGGGTGTGGAACGGGCAGAACGCCGCCTGGTATCCGGGCGACGACGTGGTGGACGTCATCGGCGAGGACCTGTACCCGGGCAACCACATCCACAGCTCCCAGAGCGAGGCCTTCCTGCGCTGCAGGACCTATACCGAGGCCAAGAAGCTGATCCTGCTTACCGAGTGCGGCTGCGTGCCGTCCCCGGAAGCTTGCGCGCGCGACGGGGCAATGTGGAGCTCCTGGGCGGTGTGGTGTTATGAGTTCGTCCTCAAAAACGGACAGTACAGCGAGGATTACACCAGCGCGGAGGACTTAAAGGCGTTCTACCAGATGGACAACGTCGTGACCCTCCGGGATGTGCCCGACTTTGGCCGGAAGGCCGCCGAGGAAGAAAAGGAAGCCGAGCGTCAAAGCTCCCTTACCTGGTCCTTCGCCGAGAGCGCTGTGCTCTCCGGCAACGCCCGCAAGAGCGGGGACACAGTCGAGCTCTGGGGCAACGAGGAAAACGATAAGGTTTCTCTTACGGTCACCGTACCGGAGGACGGCGATTATCACCTGGTCATCGTCCAGGCCGGCATCGGCGGGGGCAAGGAAAACTATCTCTACATCGACGGGGAGCTTAAGGGCAACACGGTCGTCTCCGGCGAAGCGGAGGAAGCCTGCGACTTTGGCACCGTTTCTCTCACCAAGGGCGAGCACGAGATCGTGATCGGCGCGTTCTGGGGCTGGGTGCGGCTGAACAGCCTGGCCCTCCTGCCGGAAAACGCCGGGGCCGGCGAAACCCGCTACGAGTTTGAGGACGGGGTCCTGCTGGGCCAGGTCAAGGTCGGCGGGTTCGGCCAGGATTCTTACGTGGAGCTGGCCTCCAACGACGAAAACGACGGCGTCTCCGTCACCGTCACCGTCCCGGCGGACGGGTATTACGACCTGACGATCCTGCAGAACGGCATCGGCGGCTACAAGGAAAACTATTTGGCCGTCGACGGCGAAAGGATCGGCAACACCATCGTTCAGGGCACGGAAAAGGAAGCCTGCGTGACCGGCCCCGTCTTCCTGACTGCTGGAGAGCACACCATTACCGTCACCTGCTTCTGGGGCTGGGCAGATCTGGACGCCCTGATCGTAGCGCCCGACGTAAGCGAATAAACAAGAAAATTTTCCTCCCATCGGCCAAGCCGGTGGAACCGGGGGCCGCTATCGACGCGGCCTCCTTTTGCTTTGGACAATTTCCTCACTTTTCTTTTTCGCAAACGATTGCGCTAACGAAAATTGTCTGTTATAATGTGGTCAGAAACGTTTCTCCCTGATATTTTGTACCCGCAAAGAAAGGAAGAACCACATGAAGAAAATGATCATGACGCTGCTGCTGGCCGCGCTGGCCCTGGCGCTCTGTCTGTCTGCCTGCGCCGAAGAAACGGACAAAACGGCGGTCGAAACCGCCCCGCTGATGGGCCTGGGCACGAACCTGGGCAACACCTTTGAGGCCTGCGACGCCAACCAGGGCAACACCGGGGCCGAACCGACCCGCTACGAAACCCTGTGGGGCCAGCCCGTAACCACCCGGGAAATGATCCACGGCATGCGCGAGGCGGGCTTTTCCACCATCCGCGTTCCCGTGGCCTGGATGACCAACGCCTCCCACCTGTCCAAGGGCGACTACACCCTGGACCAGGCGTACATCGACCGCGTGGCCGAGGTGGTCCGCTGGGCGCTGGACGAAGGCATGTACGTGATCCTCAACGACCACTGGGACGGCGGCTGGTACGGCATGTTCGGCTCCGAGTCCAAGGAGACCCGGGACCTGGCGATGGAAGCCTATCGGGGCATGTGGTCCCAGCTGGCGGAATACTTCAAAGAGGAAGGCGATTACCTGATCTTTGAAGGGGCAAACGAGGAAATCGGCGCCCGCTTTGACGAAAACTCCACCCTGTACTGCAATGACTCCGTGAACTCCTACCTGACCGACGACGAGCGCTACGCCCTGGCCAACCAGGTCAACCAGGCCTTCGTCGACACCGTCCGCGCCGCCGGCGGGAACAACGCTACCCGTTTCCTGCTGATTCCCGGCTACGGCACAAACATTGACCAGACCTGCGACAGCCGCTTCGTCATGCCCAAGGACAGCGCGGAGGGCAAGCTCTTTGTTTCCGTCCATTACTATGATCCCTGGAGCTACTGCGGCGAAAACGCCAGCGCCGCTTCCGCGACCCGCTGGGGCACAAAGAAGGACCTGCAGGCCATGAGCGAGTCCCTTGCCAAGATGGACAAGTTCACCAAGGCCGGCTACGGCGTGATCATCGGCGAATACGGTGCTCTGCCGGCCGCCGACGGCGTGTCCAAGGAAAACAGCGCCCTGTATCACCAAAGCTTCCTCAACCTGTGCACGGTGCACGGCTTCGTGTCCTGCCTGTGGGATACCAGCGGCTTCTACGTCCGCAGGAACCTTTCCTTCGCTGACCCGGCGATGGCCGAGGTCTACGCCCGCTTCTCCGCCGGAAGGACAAAGGAAGAGGCCCAGGCCGCTTTCGACGCCGCCGTGGAAAGCGCCCCGGCGACCTTCAGCGCCGACGCCATTCAGCTGACGGACGAAAAGGCGGCTGCCTGGATCATGTGGAACGACGGCGGCTGGGCGATCTCCTACAGCGTGGGCGACACCTATAACCCCGACGCCAAGACCCCCGGCCTCAAGGTAACCGACGTGGAAATCACCGGCGAGGGCACCTACACCGTCGGCATCGACTTTACCGGCACCGAGCAGGGCTATTCCGCCGGCGTCGCCTTCGCCGCCCTGGCCATCGGCAACGGCGAGGACCTCTTCCCCGGCTACTGCATCCACATCCAGGAGTGCCTGATCAACGGCGAAAAGTACGCCCTCAAGGGCCGCCCCTACACCACCTCGGACGACGGCCACTGCACCCGCGCCAATCTGTTCAACGAATGGGTCACAAAGGTCCCGCGGGACAAGGCCCGCGTCCTCTACGGCGATCTGACGGGCGTCTCCCCGACCCTGATCAACCGCAACGACCCCGTCATTTCCCACATTGAAAGCATCTATATCACCTTTGTGTACGCGCCCAGAAAATAAACACCGGCGCAAGGCCTTCAGGGCTGCCCGTGAACGGGCGGCCCTGTTCTGCTGAAAGGAAAGGATACTGCGATGAAGAGAAGCATTTCCCTGAACGGCGAATGGCGCATGAAGCCCCTGGGGGAGGACGAATGGCTGAACGCCCGGGTGCCCGGCTCTGTTTACACGGACCTCCTGGCGGCGGGCCGGATGGAGGACCCTTTTTACCGGGACAATGAGTACGCGGCCTTTGACCTGATGGAAAAGGATTATGTGTATGAAAAGACCTTTCACCTTTCCGAGGAGGAAAGCCGCTCGCCCTCCCTGGACCTGGTCTTTGCCGGCCTGGATACGGTGGCGGAAGTAACTCTGAACAGGCGGCTGCTGTTTCGGGCGGACAATATGCACCGCACCTGGCGGACGGACATCCGCCCCTTTGTAAAGGCCGGGGAAAACGTCCTTCGGGTCCTTTTCTATTCTCCCAACCGGGCGGCCCGGGAGGCGTTTGAGAAAAATCATGTCGCCGGCTCGTCCGACGCCCTGGACGGCTTTACCTCCATCCGCAAGGCGCACTGCATGTATGGCTGGGACTGGGGTCCCCGTCTGCCGGACGCCGGCATCTGGCGGGACGTGAAGCTCGAAATCACCGATAGGGCCCGGCTGGAGAGCGTGATGGTGCGCCAGCGGCACGAAAACAACCGGGTGCTCCTGTCCATGAAGGCGGAGGTCTGCGCCCCAGCGGAGGGCACCAGATGGCGGGCGGTGTACACCCTCACCGATCCGGAGGGGACGGTCGTCTTTGAGACGGAGCAAAGCGATGTCTTTGTGGACCATCCCCGCCTCTGGTGGCCGCAGGGCGTCGGGGATCAGCCCCTTTACACCCTGAAAACGAAGCTGTATGCGGAAAACGGGGACCTGCTGGATGAGGATGTCCGGCGCATTGGGCTTCGGACCGTCACCGTCGATCAGCCCAAACAGGAAGGGCACGAGGGCTTCATGATCCGCGTCAACGGCCAGGACATCTTTGCCATGGGGGCCGACTACATCCCCCAGGACTGCCTGCTGCCCCGGGTCACGGAGGAAAAAATCCGGGACCTGCTGTTAGACTGCGCCCGGGTTCATATGAACTGCCTGCGCGTCTGGGGCGGCGGCTATTACCTGCCGGACTGCTTCTACGACTGCTGCGACGAGCTGGGCATCCTGGTCTGGCAGGACTTCATGTTCGCCTGCGGGGTGTATTCCCTGGAGGACGGGATGGAGGAAAACCTCCGCGCAGAGTTCAGGGACAATATCGTCCGCCTGCGCCACCACCCCTCGATCGCGCTTTGGTGCGGCAACAACGAGGTGGAGACGGCGGTCCGCGGGAACTGGTACCCGCTGACCCCTGCCCTTCGGAGGGACTACCAGCGCATTTTTATGGGGATCCTGCCCGAAACCATACGCCGCCTCGACCCGGATCGGTTCTACTGGCCCTCGTCCCCCTCGTCCAACGGGGATTTCCTGACCCCGTCTGACGAAGCCTGCGGGGACGTCCACTACTGGGACGTCTGGCACGGCAACAGGCCCTTCTCCGATTACCGCAACCACGACTTCGGCTTCGTGTCCGAGTTCGGCTTCCAGTCCTTCCCTTCGATGAAAACCATCGAAAGCTTCACCCTCCCGGAGGACCGCAACATTTTTTCCTATGTGATGGAAAAGCACCAGCGGAACCATTCCGCCAACGGGAAGATCATGAACTACCTGTCCAGCCTGTACCTCTATCCGTCGAACCTCGACCTGCTGGTCTACGCCAGCCAGCTGATGCAGATGGAGGCGATCCGCTGCGGGGTGGAGCACTGGCGCAGCCGCCGGGGGACCTGCATGGGCGCCGTGTACTGGCAGCTCAACGACAACTGGCCTGTGGCCTCCTGGGCCTCCATTGACTACTTCGGCCGCTGGAAGGCCCTCCACTACGGGGCCGCGCGCTTTTTCGCCCCGCTGCTGCTGGCCTGCGAGGAAGAAGGCGAGCACACCCAGCGCGGAAACGTGAACAGCCAGCTGCCGATGTCTGCCGTCGTTCCCGGGGCCATGCTGACCGCCGTCAACGATACGCGGGAGGACGTGCAGGTCCTCGTGCGCTGGAAGGTCTGCCGGGCGGACGGGTCCGAAACGGACCTCCAGGGGGAAGAAGCACTGACGGTCCCGGCCTTCTCCGCCGTAAAGCTTCAAAAGCTCTCCTTCCCAGGCCTCGATCCCAGGAAGCATTTCCTCTGTTATTCCATGAACCGGGACGGAAAAACCGTGTCTGAATCCACCGCCCTGTTCTGCCCGCCCAAATACTTCCCCTTTGAAGACCCGGAGCTGAGCGTCGTCCAGGACGGGGAGTATCTGACGGTCCGCGCGAAACGCTATGCCCGCATGGTGGAAATCAACGGGGCGGACGGGGACGCCGTTCTCTCCGACAACGATTTTGACATGCTGCCCGGCGAAAAGACCGTCCGCATCGTCAAGGGCGGAGCGACCCGGTGGACGGTGAGGAGCGTATTTGACATCAAATAAAGCGCCAAATGACGTGACGTAAAATCTGGAAAAAATTTTTCCGAAAATTACAAAAAGTACTTGACAGGATGGGACGTCCTGTGTTATACTTCAATCGGACCAAGGGAAGAAAGACAACAAGGCCAGGAACGGCGGAAAGGGGCGATTCCAGTGTACGATGCAGAAACGATACTGTCTCTCCCGGCGCTGTTCGCCCGGGGAAAAGCCTGAACATAACAAACAGTGAAGCGCGAAGTGGAAATAAGAGAACAGAGTAAAGCGCAAAATGACGATGTGTCAGAAAGTCAGGCAGACCCGCAGAACGCCCGGGAAATTCCCCCCGATCGGAATCCGCAATGGCGGAAGGGGAATAGCGCATCGAAGGCCGTCAGGCAGGGAACAGCAAAGCATCTGAAAACTCAAGGAAATCCAAAATTGCTGAAGACCCTCGAGGAAACGTGAACCAAAGCCTGATTCCCAGTAGATGAACAACTGAATACGAAGCGTATCAACAGCGGCACGGCAAAGAGCCTGTGCCGCTTTTCGCATGTATTGGTCCACTGTGAGCGGGCCTGCTTCCCGCATGCTCAATTGCCTTTAAGCGCCAGTTTTCCGGCGGGGGAGAAGATGAAAGGAACGATTGTAAAAACGCTTGACGGAAGATGAGAAAGTGTCTATGATAAAGGAACGGATTGAGCTTATGCGAACGGAGGGAGAGCATGATCACCATCCATCTTCATTACCGGGGAGAAAATGGCAGCGCGCGGGCCTTTGCGGAGGAAATGGAAGCTTCCGGCGTCGCCGCCGCCATCCGGGAAGAAAAGGGAAACCTGGGCTACCGCTATTATATGCCCCTGGACGACCCAGAAGAGGTGCTGCTGGTGGACAGCTGGACCGACCAGGAGGCCATCGACGCTCACCACGCGTCCCCGATGATGGAAAAGCTCGCGGCCCTTCGGGAAAAGTATGACCTCCACATGACGGCGGAGCGCTTTGCGAGCGAGGACCTGGGGACGGACGGACGGTTTATCCGAAGGTAAAACTCAGCCTTTTTGCGCCGCGGGGTGAAAGGAAATTGTAAGCGCGCCGCCTGATGCGGCAGGAATCTTTCCCGTCCGCGGCGAAGTATATACATTTAGCTGCCGGCCGCCCGCAAAAAACGGCGGTTCCGGCGGAAAGAGAGGAAACGGCGATGGATGACGCTCTGTTGAGGGAAGAATACCTGAGCGGGGAAACGATTTACGATGGCAAGGTGGTGCACCTGGAAAAGTGGGAAGTCAGCCTGCCCAACGGGGGAACCGCCCTGCGCGAGGTGGTCAAGCACGTCGGCGCGGCCGCTGTCGTGCCGGTGGACGAGGAAGGCAACATCACCCTGGTCCGCCAGCACCGGGTGGCCATTGACAAGATGACCTGGGAGATCCCCGCGGGGAAGCTGGACGCCCCGGGCGAGGACCCCTTCCTGTGCGCAAAACGGGAGCTGGAGGAGGAAACGGGCCTGAACGCCGAGCACTGGCAGCTGCTCAGCAGCGTGGTCACCACCCCCGGCTTCTGCACAGAAAAGATCGCCATCTACCTGGCGACGGGGCTGAGCCAGCACGAGGCCCACACCGACCCGGACGAATTCCTGTTCCTGACCAAGGTGCCCTTCAGCGAAGCGGTCCGGATGGTGGAAGACGGAGAGCTGTTTGACTTAAAAACCGTCGCCGGCATTCTCCTGGCGGACCGGGCGATGAAGAAGAAGGGCTGAGTCCATGGACGCGCTGTTGTTCCCAGCCCCTCCCAAGGGGGTGCCTCAGACGGAAGCGCCGGGCTCCTACGCCTGGCGGTTTCGTCATCTGCCCACCCTGGGCACGAAAAGGCTGATCCTGCGCAAGGTGCGCCTGCGGGACGCCCGGGCCCTTTATGCATACGCCCAGGACCCGGAGGTGTCCCGCCACGTGCTGTGGACGGCGCACCAGGGCCTGTGGGAATCCAAGGCCTTTATCCGCCAGCTCAAGCGGCAGTACCGCCTGGGCCTGCCCGCTACCTTTGGGATCGAGGACCGGGAGACGGGCCAACTGATCGGGACGATCGGCTTTATGAACCTGTCCCAGGAGCACCGCTGCGCCGAGGTGGGCTACAGCCTGGCCCGCTCTCAATGGAACCGGGGGCTAATGACGGAGGCCCTGAAGGCCGTGCTCCGCTACGCCTTTCAAACCCTGCAGCTCAACCGGGTGGAGGCCATCCACGAGGTGGATAATCCCGCCTCCGGGAGAGTGATGGAGAAGGCTGGGATGAAGCCGGAGGGGATCCTCCGGGGAAAAATTTATAACAAAGGCCGCTGGTCCGATGTCCGCATCTGGGCGATCCTCCGGGAGGAATGGGAGCAGCGGCAAGAAGGAGAAAGTGATGTTCAGCTATAAGACCCACGGCACCTGTTCGGTCTCCATCGACCTGGAGATCGACGAGAACAACAAGATCACCCACTGCCAGTTCCACCGCGGCTGCAAGGGCAACACCGAGGGACTGGCCCGCATGGTCATCGGCCGGGACGCGGACGAGGTCAAGAACCTCCTGCGCGGCGTGCCCTGCCAGGGCAACACCTCCTGCCCGGACCAGCTTTCCCGCGCCATTGAGGCCTGGGAGCAAAAAAATCAGCCTGCGGCCGCGCAGGCGTAAAAAAGGGGAAACGCTTATGTCCTTTTCATCGAAAAAGAAAAACAACGAAACCCGCAAGAAGTGGACCCGGATCATCTGCCTGGTGATGGCGGGCCTGCTGATCCTGTCCAGCGTGGCGGCCATCTTCGGCGTATTCAGCTGATATCTTTCCAGGAAAGAATGGGAATCTGTCCGGCGGCCTTGTGCCGCGCCTTCCTGCCGGGGTTGACCAGATAGGGCCGGCCCAGCAGGCGCAAAAGCGGCAGGTCGGAGGCGGAATCCCCGTAGCCGGTGGAGAGGGACAGGTCCGCTTCTTCCGGAAGCTCGTCGAGGAGCTCGCGCAGGGCCATGACCTTTTCTTCCCCCCGGACGTTCCGAAGCACCCGGCCATTTTCATCCGTTTGGGAGCAGATCAGGCGGTCCACAGGAAGCCCCTGCGCCACATAGCGCATATAGTGGTCTGTGGACGCGCTCAGCAGCACCACCAGGTCGCCCCGGCGGCGGTGGTCCTTCATGGCGCTCAAAGCCTCCGGGCGGATTTGCTTTAGCAGGGGCTTCGCGAAGGCCTGGTCCAGGGCCGTCTTCTGGGCTTCCGAGAGCGTCTTTCGGAAGGAGAGGGCGGCGGATTTGGCGCGCTGTCTGCTCACGATCCCCGCCTGGCTGAGCGCCCCGAAAAGGCCGGCGCGGACCAGGTAGGACAGGGAGAGCAGGCCTTTTTTGCGCGCGAACCAAAGATAGGAGACGATGCTGTCCCCCCGGATCATTGTCCCGTCAAAGTCGAAAACCGCCAGCGTCATGATTTTCACCGCCTTTCTGCCGCTTGATCAAAAGTATAGCGGAGACGGGGGAAAAAAGCAAGGCGTCATTCAGGAGCGTTGTGATGATGAACCCGAAAGGGGCCGGAGCCTACACCGCCGTGGTCGGCGGGGTCAACATGGACATCGGCGGCATGCCCTTCGCGCCGCTGAGGGGCCATGATTCCAACCCCGGTTCCGTCCGCACCGCGGTGGGCGGCGTGGGCCAGAATATCGCCAGGAATCTGGCGCTTTTGAAGGTGCCGGTCCATTTTCTGACCGCTTACGGCTGGGATGAAAACGGGTCGGCGGTGGAGCGGGCCTGCGAGGGGGCGGGGATCGATCTGTCCTCCGCCCTGCGGCTTCGGGACGCCCCGACCTCCGTCTATCTCTATGTGTCGGACGAGATGGGGGAGATGCAGGTGGCGATCTCCGACATGGCCATCTGCGAGCGAATCACCCCGGAATATCTGCGGCAGCATGAGGCCCTTTTAAACGGGGCCGGGGCCGTGGTGCTGGATGCCAACATCCCGGCAGAAAGCGTTCAATGGCTTTCCGATCACGTCAGTGCCCCGCTGTTTGCCGACCCCGTGTCGATGGCCAAGGCCGAAAAGCTGCGGCCGGTGGCCGGGCGGCTCCACACCATCAAGCCCAACCGCCTGGAGGCGGAGCTGCTGAGCGGGGTCAAGATCCGAAACGAGAGCGATCTGGCCGAAGCCGCCAACGCCCTCCTTTCCAGGGGCCTGTCCCAGGTGCACATTTCCCTGGGCGGCCGGGGCGTGTACGCGGCGGACCAAAAGGAACAGCTCCGCCTGCCCATCTTCCAGGTGGACGCCCGCAACATGACCGGGGCGGGAGACGCCTACCTGGCCGGCCTGGTCTACAGCCACTTAAACGGCTACCCCCTCCGCGACGCCGCCCGCTTCGCCTCTGCCGCCGCCGCCGTTGCCGTCCAGGGTGAAGGAACGGTCAATGAGGACATGAGCCCGGAAGCGGTCTTCAGGGTCATGGGGGGCTCGCTGCGCTCGCAGAGTGGAGAGTGAAGAGTGGAGAGTGGAGATTTGAGTTTGTCTGTGAGTGACGGCGGACAGCAGGCAATAGGCATTAGGCAATAGGCATTAGGCATCCGTTGTCTGCCTCACCGGAAAACACATAATTACGCATTACGCATTAAGAATTACGCATTTTCTATTAAACTTCTCACATAAGAACATTTTGCTTCACAAGGAGGACTTTTATGAACCGTTACTTGGATATCAGCCCGGAGGTACAAAAAGCGCTGGCGGATGGGAAGCCGGTTGTCGCCCTGGAATCCACCATTATTTCCCATGGCATGCCCTATCCGAAGAATGTGGAAACGGCGCTGAATGTCGAAAGGATCATCCGGGAGAACGGGGCCGTGCCGGCCACCATCGCCATCATCGGCGGCAGGCTCAAGTGCGGCCTGACCCCGGAGGAGATCGAGTATTTCGGCAAGAAGGGCCGGGCCATCGCCAAGGCCAGCCGAAGGGACATCGCCGCCCTGTGCGCCCGCGGGGAGGACGGGGCGACCACCGTCACCACCACGATGATGATCGCCCACATGGCCGGCGTCCGCTTCTTTGCCACCGGCGGCATCGGCGGTGTGCACCGCGGGGCAGAGACCACCATGGACATCTCCGCCGACCTGGAGGAGCTGGCCAATACCCCCGTCACCGTGATCTGCGCCGGGGCCAAGGCCATCCTGGACCTGGGTCTGACCCTGGAATACCTGGAGACCCATGGCGTCCCCGTGATCGGCTACGGCACCAAGGAGCTGCCCGCCTTCTATTCCCGCCATTCCGGCTTTTCCGTGGACTACCGCTGCGACACCCCGGAGGAGATCGCCCGGATCTTCTATGCCCAGACCCAGATGGGATTAAAGGGCGGCATGCTGGTCACCAACCCGATCCCCGAGGAATACGCCATGGACGATCAGGGCATCAACAGCGCCATCGATCAGGCGGTGGCCGAGTCCGTGGAGCAGGGCATCAAGGGCAAGGAAATCACCCCCTTCCTGCTCGCCCGCGTCGCCGAGCTGACCGGGGGAGACAGCCTGGCTTCCAACATCCAGCTGGTGTACAACAACGCCAGGCTGGCAGCGAAGATCGCAGAAGCGTACCAGAAAATGTGATAGATTCATTGTCATAAAAAACGGCCGCGGAGGGATTTCCTTCCGCGGTTATACTGTTTTTAATCAAAAATCCCATCATTTCGCTATTGCATCTGCCGGGTTCATTTGTTATAATAATTGCAAGGCAAAGGATTTTTTGTAATCATACCTGATGGAACATTGCGAAACGGCTGGATGTCAGACGAATAGATCGGTGAGGGGGCTTCTTTTTTATATGAGTGAGCGGTTTGAGACGATGACGGTGATCGAACTGAGGGACTACGCCAGGGAGCATCATATTCCGCTGCCCGCGGGGATCAACAAACAGGGCATCATCGACAAGCTGAAGGCCTCCGTACAGCCGGAAGCAGCCGCGGAAGAGAGCGGCGCCCCGGCGAAAGAACCCCAGGCTCCGGCCCCCGCTGCCCGGCCGAGAACGGCCTCCATCATCGCGGATGACAGCGATTACGACTATGAGGACGGGGATTTGTCCTACCGCCAGCCCCCCCGGGTGACGCCGCAGCCGACGTACACCCAGCGTCCTGTCGCCGCGGCCCCGGCCAGGCCCGCAGAGCCTGCCCGTCCCGCCGCCGCGAAGCCGGACGTACTCAGCACGATTTCCAGCAAGGCGCCCGCCTTCAACATCGACGGCGTCCGCGCCTGGCATAACCCGAAATCCTTCCAGCAGGGCGGTTCCTATAACCAGGGCGGCTATCAGCAGTCCTCAGGTCGGCAGGGGTATAGTAAGCCTGCCCAGGGCCCAATGGCCGGTCAGTACCAGGACCAGCGGCCCACCCAGACCCGGCCGGGCGTCCAGCCTGCCGGCGCGGCCCAGGAAATGCCGGTGCGGATGGAGGGCCAGTCCTACGGGACGGACAGCCGGTATTTAAAGGATTTTTCCGCCGTCCAGAAGACCACTCTGCCAGAGCTCTTGGCCGAAGGGGAATTTGTCGATCAGCAGGGCGTGCTCAGCATAGACAAGAGCGGCAGCGGCCTGATGATTGACGAGCGGCATCCAAGGCGAAGCCGCCCGGTCTATATTTCGCATACCCAGATCCGCCGCTATGCCCTGCGCGAGGGCGACCTGATCGCCGGCAAGACCAAGACCATCCGCGGCGCGAAAGGCAGGCGGCTGATGGTGTATCTTGAAAAGGTGAACGGGGAGCCGGCCGAGGATGTCAAGGACCGGCCCGATTTTCTGGGCCTGGACGTCGCCGCGCCGAAGACCTCGATCGCTTTGGAGTCCAGCCGCCGGAGTGTCCTCCGTTTTGGGCACAGGGCGTTGCTTATCCTGAATGGGGAAGAGGACGGCCGGGCCCTGATCACGCGCCTGGCGGGTGAAATCCAGCAGGAGAACGAGGATGTGGCCTGCTTTCTGCTGAGCCTGGGCCAGTCTCCGGAGGAAGGGCATACCTTCATGGAGCAGGCTCCCTGCCCGTGCCTGGCCGTCGATGCGGCGGTGGAGTTGGAGCAGCAGGTCGGCGAAGTCCGCTACATGCTGGAGCGGGCGAAGCGCCTGGCCGAAAATGGCCGCCGGGCTGTGCTCCTGGTGGATTCCCTGACGGCGGTGGCCGAGCTTGCAGAAGAAGCCCTGACCCCTCAGCGCGCCATCGCTTTCTTCGGAACGGGCCGTGCCCTCAAAAACGGCGGCTCCGTCACCATCATCGGCCTGGTCCGGGAAAGCGATACGGAACTCCCCTGCATCAAGCGGATTCAACGCTACGCCTCCATCACCCTCCGAGCGGATCAGGTGTAAAGCAGAAGAATCATCAAAACGGGGTTGCTGCAGCAGCTTTTCTGCAGCAGCCCCATTTTTAATGCCTGATTATCATTTTCTTAGGGATGAAAAAGAGTTCTGGAGAACAGAAATCCCCGGGTGGCATGGAGTGGCCGCAACCCCTCCAAGTAAAATCCGCAGCGGCGGCATGTACGCCGCGGGGTTCTGAGCGCCCGGAAAATGTGCCGGTGGCACATTTTCAGCGAAGAACGGGCCGGCAGGCCCTGGGAAAGTATTTTTGCGGAGCAGAATTACACTCGGGAAGCGAAGCCCATTTCACTTCTGCGGAGCAAAAATACATACCTTACGGATTTGCCGCCCGCGAGCGAAGCGAGAGGCAAATCCGCCCAGGGGGTGGTATTGGCGGGGGGGGG
>OCVV012855932.1_pt1 | contig 136003 bp, 212 predicted proteins | sample 1539721 | NCBI WGS metagenome assembly OCVV01 (sample SAMN02144230, study PRJEB22623) | gut metagenome | biome: sheep rumen | host: Ovis aries | place: New Zealand
TAATATTCAATATGAAATTAATTCTATATTATCTCCTGCGGATTTATTTAATTTTTTAAAAACTTATTAGACATATTTTAATAATTATAATTATGATTATATTAAATTAAATTTAATTACATCTTTAAATATATCAGAATTTAAAGAAGAAATTGCAAAATATTTTACAATACCAGATGCTGTAAATTCATTATCTAATATATTTACTAATTTAATAGCAGAAGCAAAAAATATTACAGATAAATTTCATGTTAAAATGAAGCAAAAAACAGATGTTACATATTCATATAAAGTATATTTTAATAATAAAGTTACTGATTTAACAGATTATATAAATAAAAATGAATATATAAGTTTTAATACTTTATATAATTTATATTTAACTGAATTTAAAATTAATAATATTTTTCAAACTAGTAATGAAGCTGATACATTTATAAAAGATTCTTTAAAAGAATCTAAAACTTTTAATTATTATAATAAAAATAATTAGAAAGCTTTTATAAATGTAGATGGTCATTATATTGTTGATCCTTATGATAAATGGCATGAAGGAGAAATTTATTATGAACCTGTATAGATTATTTAGAAATCTAGTTGTGTTCAACCTTTAAGATATTTAATTTCATCTACAAATACAGATGCTGGCTCTAAATATCCAAATAATTTAATTGAAATTTATCCAGATTCTAATTTAACAACATCTTAGTTAATGAATTCATTATCTATTTTAAAAGTTACTATTTCTAATTTTGGAGATTATGATTTAATAATTAATGAGCCTATTCCTTTGCGCAATAATACTGTGGTTAGAGATGAATCTGGTTAGATATTATCAGAATATCGTTATATAGATGGAGCTACTTATGTACGTTATTCTAGTGGTGGCACAATGGATTATGATAATACTCCATATGAACTTTATAAACGAACATATGATGAAGTTTCTAAAGAAATTTTAATAACATAGGTAGAAACTACTAATACAAATTTAAAATTATTGATTCCTAGTGAATCACAAACTATTTAGACTGATAATACAAATTTTATACCTAGAATTGAAAATAAAGTTTTAAAACCCGCTCCAGTATACATTCCTAATTTAGGCGCTTATGGTGTATAGTTTATTTAGGATGGGCAAGTAGTTTGGACTTAGCCTATAAATGTTTTTGAAGATAATTATCCATCAAGTACATTAAATGCTTGGAATGGTAGAGATATTAAAACAGATGATGAAACTGGAACAATCCTTACATCAGCAATCTCTGCAGGCAAGAAAGAAAGAGATAATACTTTTACTGGTATTATGATGGGAGATTGGTCAAGAACTGATACAGATTCTTTTATTACTAAATAGACTGGATTATATGGCTTTTATCATGGGTCAATGTCATATGCTTTTACTGATGATGGAAGAGGATTCATAGGTCGAGATGGTAGGGGTCGTATTTATTTTGATGGTAATAATTCTACTATTTATTCTAGTGAATGGAAAGGTAATCAACAATTAGGAATGTTTTTAGACGTAGATGATGGTGTTATAAAATTACATGCATAGAATGTAGCTTTAGATACAGGTCATCAAATGCAATATATTACTTTAAGTGCTAAAGAGTCTAAATATCCATTGGCTATTGGATATGATGAGTATCCTAGTAAAAGAACTTTTAGAGTAAATTGGGATGGAAAAACATTTTTAGAAGATGCAGAAGTTCATGGTAAAATTGAAGCAGAAGAAGGCTATCTTAAAAATTTACAAGTTTTAGGCACTTTAGATTGTAGTTCAGGACTTATTAAAGGTGGAACTATTGAAGGTGGAACTATTAATGGTGGAACTATTAATGGTACAAGCATAAATGGTTCTTTATTAACTGGTGCTTATGGTAATATTGGTGGTTGGGCTATTTTAGATTCTGGTATTTTTAGTAAAGATGGTCATGTTATGTTATATAATAGTGATTTAGGGATGGTTGCAGATAAATTAACTATTAAAACTGCTGTAATAAATAATTGGGATGAATTAGCTAAAAATAAAAATGCGAAACCTGCTGTAAGTAATAATACTGTAATAGGAGAAATAGGTTTAATTACAGGCGATAATGAAACTAAAACTACTAATTTATTAGGAATAAAATCAATAACAGCTGAAGGTATAGCGATAGAAAGTGGGAAAAATATTCGTTTAAGCGGTATTGGATCTGGAAACTTAGCTAATGCTATTTATTTATAGGCTAAAGAGATAACATTTAAATGTGATGCTAAAAATCAAATTGGTATTTATGCACGTTTTGCATAATTAAAAGGGATATAAAGGAGATTAAAAATTATGATAATTACAAAAGAACAATTAGAACAATTAGCTCGTATTTATAATACTTTATTAAATGTAGGTACTCGTGGTGAAGATACTTTAATAATGGCAGATTGTTTACGAGCTTTAGAATAGGTGATTAAACAAATTAATACGGCTACAACTGAAAAAGATAATGTTGAAATTGTTGAGGGGTAATTAAAAATGAGCAGTGGATATAAATTATATCCTCCTATTATCGGAGAATCTATTCCTGCTTTTTATGAAGAGAATGGAACTGCGGTTATTGCAGTTCCATTCTCTATTAATCGAGCAGTAGATCCTGATGAAATAGTAGGATTAAAAATAAAAATAAAAACAGTTCAAAGTAATACTTTATTAAAAACTATTGAAATTGAATCAGGCGCAGGTTTAAATTCTATGATTACAAATAGAATTGCACGTTTTGAATGGAGATAGTCAGATGAAGCTTTTTCAAAAATTGCTATTGGATAGTTTTTAAAAATTTAGATTGCTTTTTTAAGTGCGGCTCCAGATTCTTCAACAAGTGTTGTTACAGGTTATTTTTCTAATGTAGGTATTATAAAATATACAGCTAAACCTAAAATATATATATTAAATGGTGAAGCTGAAAATCCTAATGGGACTGCGTTATTTAAAATGAATTATATCGGTGTATATAATACACAAGGAGATATTAGTGAACGTCCTTATTCTTATTGTTTTACTTTATATGATTCTGAACGAAATGTAGTTGAATCTAGTGGATGGTTATTGCATAATTCGAGTGTAACTTATACAGTATCTGAATCATTATCTGTTGATTCAGTTATAGATACTTATACTTATACTTCTTCTTTAGTACCGAATGAGTTATATTACATTCAATACAGTGTAAGAACAATAAATAATTTAGAAATTCATAGTCCAATTTATTCGTGTATGGATATTCCTGTTGGCAGACCTGTCGTGTAGACTGTTTTAAAAGCTGAAAATAATTTTGATAATGGTTATATTCAACTAAAATTTATTATGCCTATTTTTAAATATTTTACAAGAGCTATGTTAGAAGATAAAGAAGAATTTAGATTTTGGTATACTGCTTAGTTATTAGAAAATCATTCATCAACTATTATTCCTAGAAATTAGTTAAAAACTGATTATAATGCAAAAAATATTAAAATTTTAACTACTGAATATTATGATGCATCAATAATTAAAAATGCTTTAAAAAATAATTTATTTCCTTGGGTATCTTCTCCAGAAGAAATTTATTATTTTTTAAAAAGTTTTACAATTATTTCAACGTCTTCTGATAGCGCAGAAAAGAAAATACGCTTATCAACTTATTAGGCTCATTTAAATGCATTAATAAAGTATTTAGAACAAGATATAGATAATGATACAGCTGTAGAACAAATTTTACCTAATCCAATAACTATAATCATTGAACGTTCAGATTGGACAAATAATTATGAAAATTGGTAGATTATGTAGTAGAAATATTTTACTACTTATTCAGAGATGATTTTAGATTGGGAATTTAAAGATTTTACAATAGAGTAGGGAATATATTATAAATATTCTTTTAGACAAATTAATATTAATAATATAATGACAGATAGAGATATTGCAAATTTTAATACTCCAATTATGGCAAATTTTGAAGATATGTTTTTATATGATGGAAAACAAAATAAATAGTTAAAAATTCGTTTTAATCCTAAAGTTACTTCTTTTAAAACGACTTAGATGGAATAGAAAATAGAAACTTTAGGTAGTCGTTATCCTTTTATTTTTAAGAATGGAGTAGTTAATTATAAAGAATTTCCTATCTCTGGATTGATTAGTTATAATAGTGATAATGAAGAATTATTTATTAATTATGAATAGGATTTAGGAATTGTTTTACCTGAAAAAATTCTTCGCACTTAGTCTCATGGTAAAACAGAATCTCAAAATATAGAATTAAATGATTATTTTGATAATCTAATAAATACTTATTCTATTTCAGATTATAATATGCGTGCTGAACGTATTTTTAAGACGAAAGTATTAGAATGGTTAAATGATGGAAATATAAAATTATTTAAATCACCTTCAGAAGGTAATTATTTAATACGTTTAATGAATGTATCTTTATCTCCAGAAGATAGATTAGGACGTATGTTACATAATTTTACAGCGCAAGCTTATGAAGTAGAAGAATTAACTTTTGAGAATTTAAAAAATTTAGAATTTATTCCTTCTACTAATGGTTTTGAAAAATAGACATTAACTATTACAAGTGTAAATGTGTATGATAAATTTATAAAACCATTAACTTCTAAACCTAATCGTAATAATCCTTCTTTCTGTATTAATGGAGAAAATGAAATTATTAATTATTTAATTTTTGAACCTACAGAAAATACAGAAACAATTAATGGAATTGATTTTCGTATTGGTGGCGATAGTAGTCAAAATAAGGTTTTAGTATTTACACATTCAGGATTAGATTTATCTATAACTAATGCTATTTTACCTAATGTATATTTTAATATTTATGATAATATAGATAATATGAATGATAATTAGCCAAATGCAACAGGAGATGCAGGAAGCACTATTATTTCTGATGATAGCTCTTGGGCTACTATAAAAAAAGCTTTACAAACTTTATTATCTGATGTTGTAGTTACTTATGGTTATTATTCAACAGAGAATCCAATAGGATTAATTGGAAATATTAAAAATGTATATATTCAAAATAAAATTCAAACTCATATTGGTCCTTGGAATAAATCAATTTCTACTAATGTACATATTCCAATTGAAGGAAGTGGCACTTTAGAATAGATTTTAAAATATATAATATTAGATTTTAATCAAAAAGAAGTGATTGATTTAACCTTATATAATAATAAATATTATGATTCTAATCGTAGACAAGTTCCTAAAGCTAACTGGGATCCATTATGTATTTATAGAATTATGAAATATGATGCAAATAAAGCACATACAGTTGATACAATTCCATAGCCTGGAAAACAATATTATCAATTAACAATGCAAAATAATATTCCTTATTATGAAAAGGTAGATAATTTAACAGGTATAAATTTAGCTAGTTATTATAGTTGGGAAGCAACGACTGAAGATTTATGGTCATCTTCTGGCGGAAGTTTTTCTTCAATTCGTTCTACTGGTATAGATACTGGGGTAGAATTAGTGTTAGAGGATGGTTCTACTGTTACATCTAAAAAACCTCCAGTTATATTGAATTTAAATAATAAATACCAATCTATAAAAATTAAGAATGGTATTTATTTACAATCAGCTTATCAAGCTAGAATAATAGAATATTACAATTAAAGGAGCTATTAATTTATGAAAAGTTTTGAAAAATTTAATAAAGAATTTAATAGACTGGCTCTTTTAGATGAAGAATTTTTAATTGCATTATAGGCTTAGAAAGAAAGAGAGTTATATGCAAGAGTTTCTGCTTTAAATGAAGAAGAATTACCAATAGATTATTTAGAAGGTCGTATTTCAGGTGGTAGTATTAATATTGATGGAACTTCTGCTATTCGTAGAACTTGTAGTTTAACTTTAGTTACTGATGAATTAGATATTAATGATGTTTATTGGGGAATAAAAACTAAAGTAAAAATAGAAGTAGGTATGAAAAATAATTTAAAAAAAGAGTATGGAGTAGATGGTACATAGTATCCAGATATTATTTGGTTTCCTTAGGGAGTTTATATTTTAACAAGTTTTAATACTTCTATTTAGCTTAATGGTTATTCAATTAGTTTATAGGGTAAAGATAAAATGGCAATGCTTAATGGTGATTTAGGTGGATAGTTATTTGCTTCAGTAGACTTTGGATCAGAAGAAATTGAAACAAGAACATTCGCGCAAGTTTCTTTATCAAATACAAATTCAGATGTATTAATTTCTGGTAATTATTATATAGAGGGTGTAGTTGATGAAAATTTTCCAGAAGAAGTTTTTATTACAAATCCACCTAGTGATATGAGATATTCTTTTGAAGAATATATTACTAATGAATCAATAGAAATTCCTGACAATGCAGATGCAGAGACATATTCTGCAAATACATTAGGTTTATATTATAAACATAATGGATTTTATAAATTAATTAAAAATAAAAATTTAAATACACCTAATTTAAAAAAATATCAAATATATTAGAAAGTTGTACATCCTAGTTAGATGTTTGAATATATAGGTGAAGGAGCAACAAATCAAATTATTAATGGTGCAGATTCATTAGAATATGAAAAAGGTAAATATTATTATAATCCAGAAGATAAAGATGATTCAACTGCTACATCTTTTGATAATCAAGCAGGCGTATATGTTATTGATTATGGTACTACTGCTTCAACAGGCCGATCTTATTGGAAATTAAAAACTATTTATAGATTAGAATTACATACTACTAAAACAAAAATTCCTTTAGAAAAAATAATTCGAGAAGCAGTTCATGCATATGCATTAGAACCTTATCATAATATTATAATTAATGATTTAGAAAATTATGGACTAGAATAGTTAACATATAAAGGTGATAAAGATTTAGTAGCTATTTAGAGAATTTCTGATGGAGAATTTTCTAATTTAGGATTTAAAGATAAAATTCATTATTGGGTAAAACTTAGTGACACAGAAGCAAAATAGTTAAATAAAGATACTATTATTAATGATAAAGGAAAAGAAGAAATTTTTACAGTTGATCATTTAATTAAGAAAACTAATTTAATTAATGGCTCTGAACCTTTTAAATTTTCACAATTAAGTTCTTTATTAACAGAAATTCCAACGCAAGTTTATGCACAAGATCCAAGATTAAATGATATTTCTACTTATTATGAAAAAACAGAGAATGATGAATATATTTTAACTTCAGATACTTCATTGTAGATTAATAAAACTTATTATACTCGTACAAAAAAAGGTAATAAATATATTTATACACCAATATCTAATCCCGCTTTTTATTTAGCAATTATTTCTTATGGAGATGATATTGGATATCGCATTACTGATTTAACTTATACCGGTGATTTAATTACTAATTTGGGCGATTCTTTAACATCAATGTTAGATAAAATTAAAGATATGCTGGGAGAATTTGAATATTTTTATGATTTAAATGGACGTTTTGTTTTTTAGCAAAAAAAAAATTATGTTAATATTTCTTGGACTTAGTTAAAAAATAATGAAGATGAAGATTATGTAACTTATGCTAATGATACTACAAAATTTTCTTTTAATTTTGAAGGCAATAAATTAATTACGGCTATTTCAAATTCTCCTTAGTTAAGTTCAGTTAGAAATGATTTTAGTGTATGGGGTAAAAGAAAAACAATTTCAGGAGAAGAATATCCTATTCATGCACGATATGCCATTGACAAAAAGCCTAAAGAATATATGTCTTTTAATGGTATATTATATTATACTGAAGAAGCAAGAAAAAATCCTTCTCCATATTATAAAGAATTAATAAGAGATGATATAGGATTACCTACAGCTTATCAAAAAAATAATAGTATTATACCTAGTTTTTTAAAAAAAGAAGATGGCTCAAGTGATTGGTGGGAATTAATGGATTGGGCAAATTATTACCAATCAAAAACAGGAGTTTATCCTACTTATACTTTAATGCAATATTGTTCAGAAGGATTTAATGGTTCTTTAACAATAGGAGATAGGATTTATGATCTTACTCATTTTGCAAGAATTATTGTAGATTTAGACACTGGTGATAGCGCAGATACGATAAATGATCCAGAGCAATGGGTTCCTTATACACGACCTTTAAAATTAGGAGTTAATACAACTTTAACTTGGAATCCTTTTTAGCATGGATATCGTGGTTGCGGCCATACTTATGCTTAGTACAGATTATGGTATGATATGAATCCCGCTTTGCGTTCATTTATTTATAAACCGCAAATGCCTAATTCTTAGGTTATTGATATAGATGGTGGTTCACTTAATAACGATGAATTATCAGAAAAAACTGCTTTAATGGTTGATTGGCGAGAATTAATTTATCGTATGGCAATTGATTATTTTGATGCTTAGGGATGTTCTGAAGAAGAACCTATTTTTAATAATAAACAAGAGATGGTAATAAATAAACCAGATTATTTTCTTACTAAAGTTGCTGAATTAAACCCATATTATTATCCTACTGGATATACTGGATATGAACAATATTATACTGATATGGAAGGATTTTGGAGATAGTTATATAATCCTGATTATGTACCTCAATTAAAATGGACTCCTGGTCAATATGAAACAGAAATTGTTACTAGACCTGGTTCAGTTTATAAATATAAAACATAGGCTTGGCATGCTGAAAAACCAGATGGTTTTAATATTGAATATTATTTTTGTCCAAGTGAAAATATTGTTATCAATAAATAGGAAAGAGAATATTTTGATAATGATAATGGTATTTATAAAAATGATACAGATTTAAAAAATGAATATTATCGTTATTTAATTAAAAATCAAAATATAGATGAAAATTATCATTTACGATATTGGAGTACAAAAGTAGTGGAAGCTCCAGAAACATTAAATTTTTGGATTGATTTTTTAGATGATGTTAATGAGGTTGCTCAATTTTCCATTCCAATGATAGGAGATAGATCTATTACAATAAATGATGAAAAAATAAAAGCTATAGCTTATAAAGATATTCCGGGATTAATTGTTGTTTCACGCGATTAGAATAATCAAGAAAAAGGTAATGCTGAAAAAGCTATGTGGCAACAAGCTGAAGGGGCATTAATTGATTAGATTAAAGCTCAAAGTGGATATACATTTGTATGGTTACCTGTGGGTATGTCTTAGTTTTTTACTATTAGTTATAGAAGTTTATCAGCTAAAAATAAAATTGAATAGTTATTATATTAGTATAGTTATTGTCCAGAAAATATTACTATTACCGCTTTACCTATATATCATTTAGAACCTAATACTCGTATTTATGTTAGAGACGACACAACAAAAATTAATGGTGAATATATCGTGAGCAAAATAACATTACCATTAGATCATAAAGGAACGATGTCAATTTAGGCAACTAAGGCGCCAGAACGAATTATTTAATTAATAAGAAAGGATGGGATATTTTAAATGACTTAGTATTTTAAATAGTTAATATTTTGTAAAACAAATTCTAATTATAATACTTTGGGTTTAACGGCAGAAAGTTTAATTTCTGGTTCAGCGTTTACTAATTATTTACCCCTTTCTTAGTTAGGGGTTTAGGCATTACCAGGAACAAAATTTTATTTAAATGGCAATACTAATCCTGTAATTGTTGGTTTTTCTGGTGTTTTTAATATTGACTTATCTAATGGAGGAAATATTACTCAAATTACATTCGATAGAAAAAGTATTCAATCTATTGAAGATAATCCTTAGTCAATGCTTATTATAGATATGGCATATTTAGGAGGATAAAATAAATGGGATTTTATGGAGATCATTTAGATAGAGGAAAAGTAGCATTTCAATTTGATAGAATTTTTACTAATCGTAAATCTATGGATTAGATGGCAGCCGCAGGTAATGATGGAGTATTTGCTGGAAGATTTGTTTTAGTTCAATACGATCCAGATGGTAAATTTTTTGAAGGTGATGTAACTACTGGTTATTACAGTGATGGTGTTATTTATGCTGATTCAGATTTATTAAATCCTTATACATATAAAACACTTACTAAAGTTACTTCACCTTCTATTTCAAATTGGGAATCTTATTATCAAAAAATTGGTAATTATTATTTTAAATTGCCTGGTGAAACTTATTTTAATAATGAAAATGATTATTATATAGCAAATATTGATTCAAATAATTCTGTATATTTAAATTAGCTAGTTCGTATTTATGATAAAGATTTTGGATTTACTCAAACTTATTATAAATGTACAGGTGGAATTTCTGGCGCAGGATCAATAGCTACTTGGACATTAGTTAATCATGATAATACAGATTCTACTTATTTACGAAATTATAATATAGATAAGATTGCATATGGTAATGATTTTGCTAGAAGAGGTTATGATGCAACAGTTTGGGAAAAAGTTTATAGTTAGGGATAGGGAAAATTTTTATTAATTGCATATTTAAATACAATATTTCCAGCTTTTGAATTATATGCAAATCCCCCTTCTGAATAGCCTGCAGTTCCATATATAGATGCTTTAAGCTCTGATGCCTTATATCGTATTCATGTGCCAAGTATGTTTGGTTTTCGTATTAAAGAAAAAGAAACTACTTCTTCTATTCCTTCAGATTAGGCAATAGATTAGATTTATTATAATTATGATAAAAAAAATAATATTTTATCAACTTCAACTCGACACATTGATGCAGATATTTATTTTAATAAAGATGGTATGACACCTTCAATTCGTCGTTATGATAATACTGTTTTAAATGAAATTTTAATTAAACCAACAGGAGCAAGTGGTAAAACTTATTTTGATAATAATGGTAATGAAATTAAAACAGATATGTATGAATTATCTATTCATTTACCTATGATAGGCAATATAATATCTAATTTTTATGATTTAATATATACGGAAGAAAGGCATTTAGATACAGTTTGGTATGATCCTACTAATGCATTTCGAAATAATGGAAATCCTGCTTTAAATTATAAAACATTTAATCCAAATTCTGTAGCAGGATTAATAAATACTTTTCAAAATAGATTAGGACAAATTATAAAAGAATCATCTAGCCCTTTAACTAATGATTCAGCCGCAACATTAAATCAAAATTATATATATTCTTATGAAGATAAGTTTTATAGGGCGGGATATGATTATGAATATATAGAAGTCCCAGAATATAGCTTAGTAGAAAATTTAACTGCCAGTAACTATGAACCTGGTAAATATTATACTAAAACAACAACAAATGGTAATGATGTATATAATATAGCAAATGGTAATTTTAATTCTTATACTAATATTCCTTTATATAGAAAAAATATTAATTATACCCCAGTAACGGTTTCACAAGAAGAATATTTACCAAATACTTATTATGTTAAAAATAATAAAACTAATAAATTTGTTCCTGCAACAGAGACTTACTCATATTATCCTCATGGGGATTTAGGCTCTTAGTTTTATTAGAAAAATATTTCTGTTTTTAAATTTGTAAAAACAGAACTAGAAGGATATGTTAGTGGATAGTATTTTTATTTAGATAAAGATCATAATTATATTAAAGATACTCAAGAAATAAGTCCAACTTTTAAAAGTATTCCTTATTATCATATTACTTCAGCAAATGAAAAAGGTCCAAAAACATTTAATAAAGTATTTGCTGCAAATACATTTTATTATTTAGAAGATAATTGTTATTGTTTAGAGTCTAAATCAATGCCTAATCCAGATATAGAGCATTATTATGAAATTACTCCAACTAGACTCGCTACTAAAGCTTTAATTTATTAGCCTAATCAATATTATTATTATCCTGATGGACATAATTCTTTAGGTAATCCTATAGGAAAACCTAAATTAGCAGAAGAAAATTCAGTGGTTGAAGGACATAAACCATATTACTATATTCCATTATAGGAAGATGTAACTTATGTTGAAGTTGATGGAAAAATTGTTGTAGGACATGCATTAGATGTAGCAAAATAGAAAATTGTGAATGTTTTTTCACCAACGCAAAGTTTAAATGATATTTATATTTTTTCAAATAATAAATATATTCCAGTATCATCTTTAAAAACTACTGATATTGAATATAATTATGAAGTTTTAACAGTTGTAGAAGCGACTAAATTTTTTGTACCAGGTTATTATTATAGAAAAGATCCTGAAACAGGAAATTATAATTTATAGATGACTTGGAGTGGAAGTTCTTCTACTCAATATATTGAATTAATAAATGTTGTTCCTGTTTCTAAGCCTTTTTATGAAGGCGGTAAATATTATTGGTATACAGGAACAATTTATGATATAGATTTTAATTCGAGTATGACTGTAGGTCGTGAATATTTTATAAATACATCTTTATATGTGTTAAATGATGAATCTGAACGTTGGCCATATGGATTTGAATGGCGAGAATAGGCTGTATTTGTTCCAGCTTCTGTAACTTTAGCGACTAGAAAAGAAATACCCAGAATATTTGAAATTGAAGGAATTAATAATGATAAATCATCTATAAATGGTACAATTTTAACTCTTAATAAATTAATTGCTAATAATGATGTTGATATTCGAGATAATACAACTTTAACAGGCGCCATTAATAATACACGAGATCTATTGCAATCAATTCATTCTAATTTAATTCCTCGTCGTATTTTATATATAAATGATTTTGGTTAGATTGCAACAAGTCCTTATTCTATTGATTAGTTAGCAACTCTATTACATTAATTACTTAGGACAAATAAAGATAATGTATTTTTTTTCTTTTTAAAGTTTATTGAAAAGCTATTACAGAAAGGGGGAAATTAAAATTGGATAATAATGCTCATTATGTTAAATTTATGAGAGGTTCGATTTCTGCTTGGAATACTTTATTAACAACACCAGAAAAAATTGATAATGATACTTTATATTTTATATATGAATCTAATACAAATATTTTAGAAGGTAGTTTGTATTTAGGACAAAAGCTAATTAGTGGCAGTAATTCAGGATCAACAATAAATTTAAAAAATTTAAATGATATTTATATAGATGATACATCATTAGATTCTTTTTAGCTTTTAGTCTATGATGCTGGTAATGAGCAATGGACCAACGCCTCCTTAGATGATATCATAAATTCTACAATAGGAATTTTTACGGGGGCTAAAAATGATAAACCAGGTACAGCTGGATTAGTTCCTACTCCGTAGGCAGGAGATTAGAATAAATTTTTAAGAGGAGACGGCTCTTGGACTCCTATTATATTTGACCGTGATGTTTTTGATGTCAATGATAATACTGGAGATATAACATTAGCTGATTTTAAAGCTGCAAATGTTGGTACAATTCCAATAAAAACTAATGCGGGTATTGAATGGGCTCCTATTGGCGCAGGCGGTGTTTCTCGTCAAATAATTTCTTTAGCTGATTTAAATGCGGCTATTGCTAATAATACCGCTAGTGGAAACACAATTTATATGATACCGATTGAGAATCCTACAGATTCTTCTAATTAGTATGAAGAATATATGGTGGTTTAGGGTAAATTAGAATTAGTAGGAACTCTTGGAAATGTAAATTTAGCAGATTATGTAACTAAATCAGCTTTTTAGTAGAACGTAACAAATATAAATAATCTTTTAAATGATCCTGATAATGGTTTAATTTCTCGAGTAGCTATTCTTGAAGCAGGAGTTGGTAATTTAGATAATTTTTATTCTTATTATAATACTAATAATCTTGTAGATGAAATAGCTGCTATTAATTCTGAATTAGTTGATTTAACAGATCGTTTAGAATGGCATGAATTGCCAAATTAAAAAGAAAGGAGTCTGAAAATAAATGGCTGAAACTCCAAATACCAAATATTCATTTGCTAATAGTAATTCATTTGAGAATAAAAATATTAAATTTTTATCTGGTACTCAAACTGATTTAAATAAATATTTTTTAGGAAGTGGAGATCTTAAATCTGGAACAGCAGTAGAAGGTGCTTTTTATTTAACACTTGATACTCATAGATTATATATTGGAAGAAAAATTGACGATAATGGAGTAGCTAAAGTTATTCCAATACCAGTTAATGAAGGTATTTAGGCTGTAAGTACTATTAGTAATTTGCCTAATAGAAATGAAGCTAATGCAGGAGAATTTTATTATATTAATAGTGATAATATTTTAGCTATTTATAATGGAAAAGAATGGGTGCAAATTAACCCTGATACTGATAATACTGTTGAGCTAACTTCTTTAAATATTAGCGCAGGAAAAACAATTAATGGTACTTATACAAAAGCCACTACTTATAATAGTGGAGAAACTTATTACACATATAATGGAACAATGTTTGAAGAAGTTACTACTTCTAATGCAAATAATTTAAATTCTTATTATATTTGTGACTCTTTAACAGATGGTAAAACTTTAATTTATACTATTATGGCAAAACAATCTAAATCAGATAAAGATGGAAATATAGATTCAACTTATTTAAATTCTTCTAATTCTTCTATCTTATCTTATTTAGTAATTCCAATTTCTGATTTAACTGGTATTAGTAAATTAGGTATTACAAATACTGCTATAAATAATAATTCTACTTCAGTAAAATTAGATGGTGAATTTGCTGATAATACTAAAACTATTACTATTACTGGTGGTAATGGTGTTACTTTAGAAGGAAATGCTTCAGAAATAAATATTAATAGCACAACTTATAATTTACAAAAGGCTCGTAACACTTCTTAGAATGCTACTATTATGTTATCTGATAATAACTCAACAGGAAGTGGCTCAGTTGAAATTGTCGCTGGGGAGTCTTTAAATTTAACATCTGATGATTAGATTGCTAATAATCAAATTATAATTAATCATAATGCACCAGGTAATTCAGTTAGCGCTTATCAAATTACACCAGATACTATTGCTATTAGTGGAAAAAATTATTATATTTATAATAATGACACTGATAATTATGAATTAGTTAATGATTTATCATCTGGAGCTACGTTAGGTAATTTAACTACTTATTATGAGCTTGTTAATACTTATGGAAATAATCCAACTGTATTAGCAGATGGTGCAACTGTTCGTATACCTTCTATTCAAATAGATAATAAAGGACATATTAATCATATTAATGATATAGGAGTTACATTACCTTCAGCTGTTAAGGTTTCTAGTATTGCAGCTGGAGTTAATGGATCATTAGTTTTAACAAATAATGATACTACATCAGCTAGCGCACCAAATGAAACTTTTTATTATGATATTACTATTGATGGTGAAACTGTTAGAAAAGTTAATCAATCTGACTTAGGTAGTTTTTATAGTGCTAATAAAATTGATAAATTAATTAAAACAGAATTACAAGGCTTAAACGCCTTAGTTTATAAAGGAGTTCTTCAAAATGCTGATTCAATGCCTACTGTTGTTAGCGTTGGAGATACTTATTTAATTGGTGATGGTCTTGATGATTCTATTTTAGTATTAAATGGAAGTTCACAAACTGTTTAGTCTGGAGATTTATTAATTGCTAACGGCAATGAATATATTTTAAGTACTGATTCTAGTGTAGATGATAATAAAATTTATTATACACAAGAAACAGTAAATGGTGAAGTAGTTTATAGAAGAGTTGATGTACCAACTGGTGATCCAAGTTATTAGGGCTATTATGAAAATACTGGTATTATCAATGGAACCGTTACTTGGACTTTGGTTAAATCTGGAGATATTGATACTACTTATAGTTTATTTTTTAATCCAAACTCTACAACTAATACAGCACTTATAAGTTTACAAGATAGTAATTCTACCAGTCAAGGTTAGGTTCGTTTTGTTGGTGGTAACTATATTTCAATAGATACTTCGGGTTCAGCTGCTAATAATGGAACTATTGTATTTAATCATATTGAATCTGACCTTATTACATCTACTGCAGCCAATGTAGCTATTGGCCCAACAGCAAATAATATAACACAGCCTTTAAACTCTGAAAGCACTTTTAATGTTCCTACTTTAACAGTAGATAGATATGGTCATATTACTGCTGGATCTAATGTAACTTATAAATTACCTTTAAGTAATAGTTATTCTTATAATTTAACTAATACAACTGCGGCAACTGGAACACCCCAGTATGATACTACTTTAAGATTCTGGAGAGATAATGATAGTTTAGAATCTTCGATAACTTTTATAGGAGATCTTTAGAATGATGGTGGAATCAGTGTTGCAGCAAATACTAGTACTATTGAAATTAAACATAGAACTCTTACTTTAAGTACTGCTAATAATACTACCTCTATTGCACCAGGTGGCAGCTTTAGTGTTTTAACAAATATTGCTACCGATAAATATGGGCATATTACAAATGCTGCTTATACAGAATTTACATTACCAGCATATAAATTAAATAATTCTTATGATTCTAATACTCATACTATTACAACTTCATTATATGATACACAATCTAGTAGTACAGTTGCGGGCAGTGCAATTATTAAATATACAAGTGATACTTTAAATATTAGTTCTACTGCAACTGGCGATATATATACTTATTCTGTTAATTTAGAATGGGAAGATTTTAATTAAAAAATAATTTAAAAGAGGGATATAAAAATATTTTATATTCCTCTTTTTATAGAAAGGAGATTAGTGCATGAATCAAGAGGTTTTTTAGCCAGTGAGAGGAACTGAATCTTCTATTCTCGCTCAAACTCCTCAAAAGGGGTATGTTTATTTTGCTATAGATACTAAAAAGATTTTTTATAGTGATGGTGAATCTTTTTTACCTATGGGAGGTAATACTGGTGTTTGGTATGGATTAATGCAATATGCAGAAACACCAGAACCTACTCAAGTTGAATTTGATTTTTCAATAGATGAAATTGAAGGTAATCAAGATATTAGCGATGGAAAGTATAATGTTCCTAATTTAGATGATTTAATTTTTAATACTCCTGATGGATGTTTTTATAGAGTTAAAGAAATAGATTACGATGGTGAATCTCCTTTATTACATTGTAATAAATTAACTGTTTCTGGAGGCGGTGGCGGTAGCGGCTCTGGAGGAGGCGGAGGTTCAACTGGTTCTATGACAGTTTCTCGCTTAGGTGATTAGACAATTAATACATTACAAGGTAATGATTGCTTCATTAAATATAAATTTATAGCAACTGATGCCTCAGGAGAAGAAACTGGTCCAGGAACAGCTTCTTTATATGTAAATGGTACATTGCGTGCTACTTTTGTAGCTTAGCAAGGAGAAAATGAAATAAATGTTGGACCTCATTTAATTGTAGGGTCTAATAGTATTCGTTTAGTAGTTAGTGGTAGTATTGGTGGTACAAGTAATATTCAATAGTCTAAGAATTGGACTATTATTTCTACCAATTTAACAATTACATGGAATTATGATGAAACTACTATTAATACTGGATCTAATATTACTTTTGATTGGAAAGTTTCTATTTCTTTACCACATACTACATATATTTTAGTTGATGGTATTTATCCTATTTCAATTCCTTCTGTTGATAATTAGTTAAATAAAACTTATACAGTTTCTCGTGAACAATATTATTTAACTCATGGTAGTCATTTAGTAACTATGTATGCAGAAGCAGAAATAGGTGGAACTGTTTTTAGATCTACTCCAGTTTCTCATACTATGATTTGTGTAGATTAGGGTGAAGCAAGCACTATTATTAGTATAAATTTACCTAAAGATACCGTAGATTAGTATGATACATTAACAATTCCTATTATATTTTATAACCCAGCTACAGCTGGTTCTAGTAATAAAGTTTCAGCTACTTTGAGAGAAGATGGCGCAGATGTAGATATTTGGCAAGACTATGAAAATGCTAAAATTTATGAATGGAATTATACTCCAACTACTCCTGGTACTAAAACACTTTCTATTTTAAGTGGTACTTCTGAAGAAGTATTAACAATTAATGTTAATGATTTAGGATTAAGTACTTCTGAAGTAAGTGGTTATGATTTTAAATTTAAAGCCAGTGATATTATTAGTAATAATGCTTTAAAAAATTGGTCTTTTGATCGAGAAGTTGCCTCATCTTATAATGTAATTCATGAAACTATTATTCCTTCATTTTCAGAAGAATTTGATTGGGTAAATGGTGGTTTAAAAAGTGAATTAGATGATAAAGGTAATCGTAGAAATTTTATTAGCATTAAAGCAGGTAATACATTATCTTTTAATTATGCTCCATTATCTAATACTAGTAAAACAAAAGGTTTTACTTTAAAAGTTATTTTTAAAGCTACTGAATGTAGAGATTATGATGCAACTATTTTAAAAATTGGTGATGCATTAGAAGGCGATGGAGTTTATTTTAAATTAAAAGCAAATGAAGGAATTTTTAAATCTAATAACTCAATAATTACAGTGCCTTATTGTGAAAATTCTTATATTGAATTTGAAATTGATATTTGGCCTAGTGAAAATAATCAAGGTTCTTATTTGATGACTTGGATTGATGGTGTTCCAGCTAGCGCTTCTAGGTATGAAAGTGATGATAACTTTTATCAAGGTAATCCTAAAAATATAGTTATTGGTTCAGATGATTGTGATGTGTAGATATATCTATTAAAGGTGTATCAAAAACATTTAACAGATGAATAGCATTTAACTAATTTTATTATGGATGCCCCAAATGCTATTGAAGTTATTTCTAGATATAATAGAAATAATATTTTAGATGATAATGGAGAAATTTCATATACTAAATTAATTGAAAAAAATCCTGATTGTGATGTTTATTTATATGAAATTCCTAAAATGACACAAACTAAAAAAGATAAAGTTAAAAATTGTACCTATATGCGTTATAAGGGTAAACGCAGAGGAGAAATTGCCCCTTGGCAGACTGCAGATGGTGTAACAATGGCTGTTTAGGGTACCTCATCTGCGGCTTATGGATTAGCAGCTTTTAATTTTAATTCCACCTTTACAAAAGGATTTATAGATTATTCTCATTCAGATGAAGGAGAACATATTGATAATTGGGCCATGGATGAAAATGCAATTCCAATTGATGATTATAATACTAAAGTAAATGTTGCATCTTGTGAATGCGTTAATAATGCTTTAAATCAAGAGTGGTATGAAAGATTAGTAAATCATGTTTATATTACAGAGTATAAATAGAAAAATCCTAAATCTCGTCATACTATGCAATTTATGAATATGGGTGTTGTATTTATTAAAGATAATAATCCAGAAACTTAGGCTAACAATACTGCGGATAATGTTTTTAAAGATACTCCTGGTTATATTTAGAACCCATTTTATAAAATGTATTCTGCGTGTAATATGGGAAATATTAAACGTAATGAGGGCGTTTTCTCAGATCCATCTAATCCATATGATGTTATAATGGAAAATCCAGATAACCAATCAGTTTATTAGCAAATGACTGGTCGTGTGGAGTTAAATCCAGATACTGGAAAGTTAGAATTATATGGAGAATGGGAAGATACAAAGTTCTATCCATATGTAGATGCTGGTGACTTTATTGAAACAAAAGATTCTCGAGCACAAGCTGGGAAAACTTACTATGCACGAGTGGAGGTTAATGGTCAAGTCAATTATTCTCCTGTAGATGTTACTGCAGAAGTTGTGGGAACAGACGTTTCTACTTATTATGAAAAAGATAATGATGAATATATTTTAACCTCTGATGTTGTTGCTCAAGCTAATAAAACTTATTATAATCGTTCAATGCAAAATGATGAAGAAGTTTTTACTGAAGTAACAGATATCATTTTGCCAGTAGAAGGTTCTAATGTTAAAAATTATTATGAACAAGTTACTACTCGCACAAAAAATGCAACTGAAGTATTTGAATGGAGAGCGACTCCTGATAATGCCTGGGCTACTATTTTAGAAACTCGCGGAGTAGATATGCAAGCTGAGGCTCGTAAAGCTTGGACAGATTTAGTAGCATGGTTTGCTATTAATAATCCAAATGCCGCAACTAATGAATTACTTCCAGAGCCTGTCACTTATGGTACTTATACTTTCAAGGGTTATACTTCACGTGCAGATAGATTAGATATCAATGGTAATCCTATGCCAGTACATGCTTAGGGTAAAAATGGCGTACCTAAATCTATTTTGGCAGGTTTAGCTATTTCTGATTATAATGGTACATATACAAGAGATACAAAAGAATATCGTATGGCCAAAATGTTACATGAATGTGAAGACCATTTAATTATGGATGAAATTGTGTTCCATTATTTATTTATAGAGCGTCATGCTTTAATTGATAATGTTGCAAAAAATACATTCTGGCATACAGAAGATTTATAGCATTGGTCTATGATTAAAGATTATGATAACGATACTTCGGATGGTAATGACAACTCTGGCCATTTAACTTTAACCTATGGTTATGAGGTTTTAGATCATGTTCATCATGACCCTCGTGAATCATTTGTTTTTAATGCTTCTTCTTCAGTTTGGTTACATTTTATTGAAGGTTTAATGCCTGCACGTGTTCGTGTGTATTAGGCTTTAGATACAAGTGAAATTGCGGCATGGGACGCAGAACCTTATTTAAATATTTTTAATGAATGGCAAAGTAAATTACCAGAAAGAGTTTGGATTGAAGATTATTATAGAAAGTATTTGCGTCCATTAGAAGTCTATAATGCTACTCAATTCTTACCGATGTTAGAGGGCGGGAAAAAGACATATCAAAGAAAGCAGTTTGAAACATATCAAGAGGCTTATATGTCTTCTGAATATTTTGGAAGAAAATGTCAAAGTTCTTTAATAGATATACGTGCTAATGGTAAAGATATTTATGAAATGAAATTTCCTATAAAAATGTATGCAGATTGTTATATTCGTGCTGCCGCAGGTTCTGGTCATGATCCTAATGTCCGTGAAAGATATAAACGTGGTGAAATAGCGCAAATATCTTTACCAGTTCGTGGCGATGCCAATGATATGACAACTTATTTTTATTTAGCTCATTATATTACTTCTTTGGGTGGTATTGAATAGTTAAAACCTAAAAAAGTAGATATTAGTGCAGCCTATAGATTAAAAGAATTTTCAATGACTACTATTGGTGATGAATCTTATTTTGTTAAAACAGAAGATTCTTCTATTGTTGATGGTAAGAAATATTATATACCTACATATAATCCAGTAGCATATCCAGAAGAAGAGAGTTTAACAGTTTATTATGAAAAAAATATAAATAATGAATATGTTCTTACTCAAGATTCAGCTATAGACACAAGTAAAACATATTATATTTTATCTTCTTATTCATTAGTTAGTGAACCAACTGTTGCTAATTTATCTCAATATTTTGAAGAAATTATTTCTGGATAGAATTTAAATTTAACCACAGCGTCATTTAAAGCAAATCGTATGTTAGAAAAATTAGTAGTACAAGATTGTCCTAATATTGCTAATTCATTAGATTTGTCAGCTTGTACTAATTTAAAATATTTAGATATTAGACGCAGTGGTTTTACAGGTATTATTTTAGCTTCTAATGCTCCTACTGAAACTTTATTATTAAATGATCCAACTACATTATCATTTAATAATTTATCAAGAATTAATACATTTGAAGTTGGTTATTCTCGTTTAAATACTTTATTTTTAAATAACATTGATAATAGTCCAGGTTTAAATAGTAAAACATTAGTATCTGGCGTTACTTCTCAAACTGATATTATTTCATATAATAATTAGGAAACTTAGAGACGCAGATTATTAAATTATAATTTATAGAATATACAATGGCAATTAAATGATGCAAATGATATTGATTCTAATTTAAATATAAAATTATTAGATGAATTATTAAATCAAGAATTAAGTACTCCTTATTCTGGTGATAGTAAAATTCCTTTCTCTTAGGGATTATCAGGTTCTTTAATAATTAATGAAAATGCTTACTCTGGATCTGAACCATTAACTATTTATAATAAATATGTAAAACAAGATGTATTTCCTAATTTAGATATTATATTTACTGCGAATAATTCTAAATTATATAATATTTCTATTTTAGATGGTAATGGTTTAGAAATTTGGCGTAAAAAAGCAGCTTCTAATTATACTATTACTAGCACATTTTTATCTTCTGGACCATTAGGTTCTTATTATGATTTAAATGATGTTACAGTTAAATTACCAACTGCTTCACACACTTTTACATTTACTAATACTTGGTCTATTACAGATGCAGATACTGGCGTAAATATTGGAATTATTAATAACGCAGAACCTATTTATAATACTCCATTATCTCAAAATATTATTATCACTCCTATTTTTAATGAAGAAATTCGTTAGTATACCGTTAAATTTATGAATGGTGATTCAATTATAAATTAGGATAATTTATTATATGATTATGGAACAAAAATTAATACTATTATACCTTCTATTATTCCTAGTAAAAATGATGATAATTTAGATATTTATGAAACATATGCATTTTTAGGTTATTCGTTAATACCAACTGCTACTACTGCTTTAACATTTACAGATAAATTCGAAGTTAATGCAGATTTAATTTATTATGCAGTTTATACAGATGTTATTAATACTAAAAATTCTATTAATGTTAATTATGATAATTTTAATTATAAATTAGAATCTGCGGGATATGTAGATAGTAAAGATAGTTCTTTTAATATTACTACTGGATATACAATATCACCTAAATAGGGTTTGATTTTAACTGGTAAAATTACTATTCCAGCTTATTATAATGGATTACCTATTATTAATATTACAGGTTTTGGATCATCTTAGTCAGCTACTGCATCTACAATTCAAAGAGAAATAAAAGGTATTTTCTTTGAGGAAGGTACTAAAATTAGAGTTTTTGATAGTGGTGCTTTTGCTAATATGCCTAAATTAAAATATTTAGAGATTCCTGATAGTGTTCGAGAAGTAGGATCTAGGGCTTTATAGAATACTAATTTAAAATTAACTGATACAAAAAATAATAAAATTTATTATTTAGGTTCTGAGACTAGTAATATTTATAAACTTGGTACATAGGCTTTTTCTAATTGTATTGATGGTGATTGTGAAATTTTATATATTGCACCTTCTATTTCACAATTTGAATTAGCACAACCTACAGACTGCGTTTTTGGTAATTTTAATTCCGCACATAGTTTAACTACTATTTATATTGGTTATGAATACACTCCTTCTTAGTTAGATACTTCTAATTTAGAGAGACATCCTTTTAGATTAAATCCAAATTTACCAAGCACTTTATAGCAAGTATGTTTATATATTCCTAATGGAAAATCCATAGATGGATTACCATCTTGGATAAATCCTTATTGGTATGATACACGTTATCAAGTAGATGTATTAAGTGTTAAATATGCTTCAATTTAATGTAATAAAGGAGATAAATAAAATATGAAAAAATCTATTTTATATGAATATTTAGGAACTAATGGTATAATTCGTTCAGGGGTGTTTTTAGAAGGAATTTATTCAATTAAAAAAATAAATTTAATTGCAGATGTTGGAAAACAATTAACTAAAGATAATAAAACTTTTTGTTTTTCTGTTATAGTCCCAGAGAATGAAGTATCTGAATGGTATGAAGTTCCGGTCAAAAATAATTAATAAATAAATTTTATTTTTAAATACAATAAAAGAGTGAGAGAGTAATATCTCTCTCACTCTTAATATTATAAAGAAAGGATGAAACTACTGAATGATTACTTATTTAGATAAATCTAATGCGTAGAAATATCATATCCTTTTTGATAAAGCCACAAAATTATTAAAATCAGCGGCTCCATCAGAATTAGAACAAAGTTTTCCAGCTAATTTTACTTGGGATAATTTTAAAATTGGTTCTTTAAATGAATACTTTGGTTATTTAGATCATATTTTATTGGCAGCTGCGGGTGGCAATAGTCAAAATTTAAATACTGATTAGACTCGTTTTTATTTAAGATTACCTTTAGATGAAGATATTTTAGAAATTAATGCAGATACTCGTGAAATTACTGTTCCAAGAGCATTTGCAAATCAAGGTATTGGAGTTCAAGGTGATGAATTAGCAGAAACTTTATATTTCACTATTGATAGATTCTTTGATCATAAGGATTTAGCAAATAATGAAATGCAAATCGCTATTTAGTGGGAAATAACTCAAAATGGAGAAACTGTTTAGGGTATTAGTCGTAACTTTGGCAAAGATATTGAATCCATTCCAGGAAAAATTATTTTTGGATGGAATATTGGTAGTGAATTAACTCAAGATTCAGGCACTATTCGTTTTGCTGTGCGTTTTTATGAAGTTAATTCTACAACTCATAAATTTGTTTATAGTTTAACAACTTTACCTGCAATGGTGGTTATTCAACCAACTTTAAACTTTGATGTAATTAATGAAGTTATTATAGATAGAAGTAATGATGTAACTAGTAATATTCATACTTCTGGTATTTATGATGTTGGTATTCCTTTACCAGCAGAACCAATTATTACATCTGAATTAAAAGTAGTATCACCAACTCCTAATGTTAATGCACCTCGTATTATTGATTTAGATTCTAATAATGAAGTTAAATTAAGTATCGGCGCTTAGCCTGGAGATAATGGTATTATTACTTACGAATGGAAATCTCGTTTATATAATTCTACTTAGCAAGATTATGAATAGTCTTGGATATTTAATGATACTATTAATAATAATGCTGTAGAAGATTATCAAGAAATAACTACTACATTAAATCCTGATTTTATTTATTATATAAAAGATATTGATTCAAACCCAGCAACTTATAGTCTTTTAAATTTTGATTTATTAGAAGAACCTTATGAATATAGTTCAGTCGTTGTTGGCTATGATGATGAAGAAAATGAAATTTATAACTATGGTTATAAAAAAGCTGGAACAGAAGCTGATGTTATTCAGGTGTATGAAAAAGTAAATATTGCAACAGTTACTGCTGCTGGCAAATATACTGTTGATATTAATGCTCGAACTTTAGTTAATACAACTCCTAAACACTTAGATGATTCTTTAACTATTACAGTTCCTGCTCCTCGCGCACCTATTATAACCATTCCTGATAATTATAATGTTACTGGAGAAGGAAATAATCAAGAAATTCATTTTGTTTTTGAAAATACTAATGATACTATTAAATTAGTTCCTGAATCTATTTTAGGAGAGGCTGCAGAGGGATTAACTGAAGCAGAGGTTGGAGATTATCAAAACAAAGTAACTTCATCTTATTAGTGGCAAAAACGTTCTGGAGAGTCTTCTTGGAATGATATTACAGAAACAGTTGATGATATTGTAACTGTAAAATCAGATTTTGATAGTTTTATTGATTTTGATACTAGCAATAATCAATTAACAATTAATTCTTTATCTTCTGAAGAAACTATAGATGATTATTATCGTTTTATAGTAACTAGCGTTAGAAATGGAGTTAGCAAAGATAGTATTTCTGCTCCTTATCGTATCACTAATGCACCTAAAAAACCAGTATTAGGTTTTATTGACGGCTCTAATTTTAATGAATAGAATTATCAATCTTCTAATTCTGGAAAAACTCAAAACTTTATTAATGGTAAAGTTTATTCTATTGATATAAATGCTTCAGCAGATATTCCTTGGGAAAAATTAACTTATATTTGGGTTAAATCTAATATTGAATTAGAAGATGAAAAATCTAATATTGTTGATTTACCAAATACAATTAATGGATCTACCGCGATTGAAGGTTATGAAATTGCTGATATTAAAGCAGCTTTATTAAAAAATGAAGCTGATTCTGAAAACCCTGTTAATTTTAATCCTTATAATGGTAATGACACAATTGTTGCTTCTGGTCAAGTAGACACTAGTGTTTTAATGAATGGTAGAGCTTATCAAGCAGGTTTTACATGTACTAATACTGGAAATTATTATTGTATTATTATTAATGAAGTAAATAATCATATTGCGGTTAACGTTAGTCCATATATTGCTATTGTTAATTAATCCATTTAGAAGGAGGCGTTCTAAATGGTCTTTAAAGATTTATTGAGAGAAATTTCCAACGCAGCTATTAATACTACAATTACAGCTAATGTTCCAAGTAATAAAAAATTATATACAGTTGATTTAAATAGTCGTTCTATTGATAGTCCATCTATTATATCTGTTGAAAATGAACATTATGCTGAAACTGTTTACTTTTTAATTGATCGTTTTTATGGTAATATGGATTTAGCTTAGACTAATTGTGTAATTAATTATGTAATTATAGATTCGGAAGGCAATGAAAAATATTATACTTATGAAGTACCTTATTGCGATTGTCGTTCTATGGAAAATAAAATTATTTTACCATGGTGTATTTCATATTTAGCTACTTAGTCTTCTGGAATAATTAGATATTATATTTCATTTTATTTAATGAATGAAGAAAATAAATATACTTATAAATTAAATACTACAATTGCTTCTAGTCAAATATTAATTACTTTGCCTAGCGATGTCCTTTATGAAGATGAAAAAATTTTAAAAGATGTTCCAACTCGTGAAGTAATGATTAATCAATTTAATCAAGCTATTGAAGCTGCGCAAATATTTTGGATTGATGTTTGACAATTATTAATTTTTATGTTAATATAAAATAAAAAGGAGTTCTATATTTATGTTAAGAGTTGATTCTAAAAATGTAAATTATAGTGCGGCCAGTGTTATTAATACACAAGAAGATAGTTCTCAAATTGCATATTTTAATGCAAGTAAACATAATGAAAGATGTGATATTTCAATTAATATTGAAAATATTACTACTTATCTAAATAATTTAACTATTTTTGAAAATGATCTATCAGATTTTCTTGTTGAAGTAACTTCCACAAATGATTAATTATTTTTCAAATATTTGCTTTAAAAATTTTGAAAAGTGATTTTTGTTTTGGCGAGCGGTTAGGAGGGTCCTGGCCGGCCGCTTTATAATATGCGCGCACGTGTGTGCGTGCAAAATTTTCAAGGGAGAAAGATATATAAAAAATATTTTTCTCCCTTTTTTTTTATATTGGACAAATATTATTAATAATCTTTACAATCTTTTAAAGATTTTATGAATAATTCTAAAATAGAAAGGGGTGCTGAAGATTGGCGCTCTTTAAAATATCTAAAGGGGATTCTAAAAAATTATTACCAGGTAATAATTAGAATCCAAATGTAAAATATGCTAAAGAAGGTTTTGCATATTTTACAACTGATGATGGAAAATTTTATGTAGATATAGCAGGTGATGGTTTAACTACGCCCGCAATTATAAGAGATAAAGAATCAGATGGAAATCGAGTTCCTTTAAATGCATATTAGGCAGATTTTGCTGGAGAAGCGGAATTTGCTAATTTATCTAAAATTAGTTCACGAATTGCTTTTGGAACCTGTACAACCAATGGAAATGTAATCAATAAAATTATTAGTATTGATACTAACGAATTATAGACATTAACTAGCGGATCAATGATAGCTATTTACTTTTTAAATGGTAATACAGCTGTTAATCCAAAATTAGAAATTGATTCAATATAGTATCCAATTTATTATAATTTTACTACTCCAATTGGAGATAGTATTCATTCTTCTTGGGAATCAGGTTCAATTAAAATTTTTACTTTTATGAAAGGAACAGATTCTAGTCCAGAAGATCGTTTTATTGTTACTAATCCTAATTTTGGTTCTAATCCTATTACAGATAAAACTACTGTTTTAGCTAGCAATATGAAAATTTATCAAACTCATAATATTGAAGAATCAGACTTACAAGAAAGTGGTTGGATTAGATTTGCTTCATTAGATACTAACACTAGTAATTAGATAGGTCAAAAAATTTTTGATTTTAATATTTTCAGAACTTATTCCAGAGGAATACCTGAAACTTATAGTATTAGAGTTATTGCAGGATGGTCTAATTGTACTATATTATAGTTAGGCGGAAACGTTGGAACACAAAGAATTACTCAATTTCGTGTATGTAAAGATAGTACGGAAAAAAAGATTTATTTTGAGCTATATTTATCAATGGATACTCCAACAAATAATAAAATCTATATAAGAACAATTAACTATACTAATAATACTCAATTAACATTTTTAAATGAAGCCGAAATTAAATCTGATTCAGAATTAGCTACTTGGACTTTACCTTTAAAACAAGCTAGTTTAATTTCAAATGCATCTATAATGCTTTCTTCAACTTCTCGAGGATTATTTTTAACAGATTCAACTGAAAAATTATATGGAGCAATTTATAATAATGCTTCTAGTTTATGGGTTGGCGCAACTGCAACAAATGAAAATATTCATACTGGTAGTTTATGTTTTCATGCAGGTAAGGATACAAATGGTATTATAAATCGTTCAGCATTTTTAGCTGTAGGTAATAATGATACTGCAACCACTGCTACAAATTACGTAATTGCTTATGGCTCAGGTGGTGGTCCATCGTAGCCAATATATGTTGATACTTATGGAAAAGTATAGGGTATTACAGGAGCTATTGCTAATGATACAACTGGTAATGCTGCAACTGCTACTGCGGCAAATATAACATCAACTGATAATGCTATTGTACGATTTGATGGTACTCAAGGTAAGTTTTAGAATAGTCAAGCTTGGGTTAATGATAATGGAGGTATTACTTCAAATAGCGCTATTACAGTAGGCGCAGGTTATTTTATAATTAAACCCTTTTCTTCTGAATATGATACAACAGGCACTCATGATGGAATTAAATTTTATTTTAATCATGATAGAGAAAATTATAATCCAGATACATTAATTACTTATTATTCTTTATAGGCTACTAATTTTTATGGAGTTTTAAAAGGAAATGCAGATACAGCTACAGCTTTGTCTTCTACTGGAACTACTGCTTAGTTTTGGCGTGGAGATAATAGTTGGAGCAGTATTTTATCTGGAGCAGGAGCAAGAATTACTTTTACAGACACAGTAAATAATCGAACTATGTGGATTGGTCATCAGTCTTCACAAGAGTGGATGGGTTTATATGAAAGCACTTCTAATAATACTAAAGTATTAATTGCTCGTAATACGACTTCAAATAAAATTGGTATTGGCACGGCAACTCCAGATGCAGATTATAATATTACTTTATAGAGTTCAGTTTATTCAACTGATTTTATAACTGCTAAAGGTTTATATTTATATGGTTCAATAGGTTCAGATAAAACTACTCGACAAATTACAAGTGATGATTTAAAAAATATTTATTTTAAAATCAATGGTAATATTTCATTAGTAGTTAAAGATGATTTGGTTGGTCCTGGATAGTCTTATTCTAATCAAATTAATTTAGGTGCTACTGAGCGACTGTGGAAAAAAGCATTTATAAATCATTATTATTTACCAAGACCTACAAATGGAGAAAGCACTGATTGGAATACTCGCATTGCAACTACTGAAAAAAATAGTTTTACTATTGAAGAATTCGGAACATCTACACTTAATAAACCAACTAATCATTGGTATTATGGTTTTATTGGGCGTGGCTCAGATCAAGATTATTTATTACAAATTGGTTTTGGAGAAACTACTACAAGAGTAGTTTATAGAGCTAAAATTTCTAATAACTGGTCTGGCATGGCATTATATGATATCCCTTCTACTGGGCCAGTTGCTATTGGCTCTGGGGTAAAGCCTATTTATTTAGATAGTAATGGATTTTTACAAGCTTTTGCTTCTACAATAGGCACTACAACTAAACCAATTTGGATAGATGCAGGAACTATTAAAGCTGGAAGTTATGAATTAAAAGCGACTGTAGACAATGGTACACAACATTATTTAACTATGTATACTGCTGATGGAAGAACTATTGGCCCTGCAAGTAGTAGAACTTCAACCGTTTTATTATCTTCTACAGTAGCTGATACTTTGAAATTAACATCAACAGCAGATGCTAATTATTTAACATACGTAAGCAGTAAAGGTACTTGGAAAACTGGTATGGGCACCAATTCCAATGAATATTGGATCTATTCTAATGATTTATCTAATTGGCGTGTTGCTATAAATAATTCTAATTTCCATTTACGTTCTTCAAGTTATTAGAAAAATACTACACCTTCTTCAAATGTTGCTGGGGCAGGTATTTATACAAGAGATATTGACGATAACTATATTTGGGTATTACGAGGCTATAAAAATACTTCTAATACAATGGGTGCTTAGTTATATACTTATGGACATAGCACAAATGATACTGGCACAAGCACTTTTTCAATTTATAGAACATCTACCCCTGATACTTATATAAATTGGACTGGTGGAAAAATTGGTAATAGTATTTATCCTTGGGCAAATGCAACTTATAATATTGGTTCAAATGATTTAGCTTGGAATCAATTACATTTAACTTATGATTCTTCATCTGCTAGAAATAAAGGTATTCGTTTTATGAATGCTGGAACTTTAGTAGGTAATATAGGTGCAACAGCACAAGGATTAGGTATTTATGGTAATGGTCATTTATATTTAAGACCTTCTTTAACTGAAACACAAGGTATGGAAATTACTTCTACTGCAGTTCAACCAGCAACAAATCATGATATTAATTTAGGAACAACTTCGTTAAGATGGAATTAGATTCATGCTAAATCTTATTATATTGAAGATACTCGCAATGAAGATTTAACTGCAGCTACAAGTGATAAAGCTATAAGATTTTTCTTTAGTAATAATAATATGCCAAACACTCAATGGTGGTCTGGTATTCATGTTCGAGGTTGGAATGGTGGATATTCATCATGGGAATTAGTAGGTCCAGCTGGTAATGTTGATCAAAGAACTACTCCATTATATATAAAAACAAGTAATATTAATACTGATTGGGGCGAATGGCGTCCAATTTTAGATAGTTATAATGGTGTTATGCGTTTTCATTATGGAGGCACTGGAACTACAACAAAAATATTAATTACTATAAATAATACAAACTCTTGGATGGCATCTTTTACTTTAAGATTATATTAGGGATATCAAGCTACAGATTTATAGATTAGCGGTTATAATTATAATAATACAGATACTCCTTGGTCTTCACCTCAAGCTATTGTATTAGGTTCAACTGCATACGATGGCCCATTAGTATATTTTGGATATACAGATACATAGAAATTATGGGTAGCTGTAGATGGCGCTAGGTATACAGGCGTTGATGTTTTTGGCATTACTAATGGTTATACTCAAATCAATTTAAAAGATTTTTGTACTATTACTAATGTTTCTACTTTACCTGGAACACTTCAAAAAACAGTAAGAGCTTATAGTCGTTTAACTCATAATGTTGTAAGCGATACTGGTGATATTACTTTACATAATTAGCCAGGAACTTTTGCTTTTTCAGGAAATGGAGATCCTTGGAGTGGAAATGATTGGGTTGGATTTTAGGTAGGAAATAATTTAGATAAATTTTAGATTGTTAGAGTTAATTCAAATAATTTACTATTCCGTTAGAATGATAGTGGAGGAGTTAATACTTCTTGGGGAACTTGGGAAAAAATATTAACAGATGTAAATACTTCATGGGTAGCTTGGACTCCAGGAACTACTGCAGGACCTTAGGCTAATTTATCATTAAGTGGAACTAATATTCAAAGTGCCGCGATTCCTTCTGCTAGCACAACAGCAAGTGGTATTGTAACTACTGGAGAATAGTCTTTTACAGGTAAAAAAACCTTTAATTGGTTGCGCGTTGTTAATAATTCATCTAATAATGCTGATGATGCACTTTTTTATATTGAAAGTAAAAATAGTAATGATTGGGCTTAGAAAATTCTCTTAGATACTTTTAACTATGGTTTATATATTCAAGGAACCGGAACTTCATTGTTAAAAGTTGGAACAAATAATAATTTTACTGTTAATTCTACAACTGCAGCTTTTGGATAGTAGGCAAATCCTATGACAATAACAATGCATGGACGATTAGTTATAGATAGAACCGATATAACCTATACAGCAGGAGATGAGGGTGAATAGGGACAATCTATCCCTCTTATTAACATAAAATATAAAAATACTGGCACGGGTGTTTATGATCAAAATATACTTAATGCCATAAAAACAACAGAAACTGGTGCCACTGTAGATGCTACAACGATAGCGCTAACTTCAGGTGGTGGTAGTCTGATTTTAGCTGCCGGAGAGCATATGAACGGATTATTAACAAAGAATGGTCCTTTTAAATATGGAAGTGAAACATTAATTTTATCTTCAGATTAGAATGTTGAAATGATGACTGGTTGTCATAACTCAAATGGAACTTATACAGCTCGCACAAGAGTTGGTTCGATCGGAATATAGATGCATTTTCCTTATAATAATTTTAATAGAAACCTTCAACCTAGCGCAGCGGTAGAAAGAGGAATGTTTTTATATGGTGCTAATATTATAACAGAAACACCTACAGTAACCAGTGATGAAAATCAATTTGTAGCTGGAACTTATTATCGCATAGAAAAAACATCAGGTAATCGTATTTACTATGCAGCTACTATGTATAATACTAATAATGATTTTAAATATTTAAGTTTAAAAATGCCATATAATCAAACTTCATCATTTTTAATGTGGACAGATGGATATGTTGGTAACCGCATAATACCCTGGGCTAATAATAATTATGAATTAGGATCTTCAGATTACAAATGGAAAGAAGTGCATGCAACAACATTCTACGGCACTTTATCTGGGACAGCAACTACTGCGAATAATTTAAAAACGACACTTATGACCAATGCTTCAACACCGGTTTTCGTTTTAGGAGCCACTGGAACGTCTGCGAGTACTTCTCAGGCTGTATATAAGGCATATCGTACTTCAACTGCTCAAGTATATTTTAGAGGAGATACTGGTGTCTTAATGGGTGCAGCTTGGAATGACTATGCAGAATATCGTCAAGCAAAAAATAATATAGAAATTGCTCCTGGCAGAGTAGTAAAAGAAGTTGGAGATGAAACATTAGAATTAGTGACTGAAAGATTACAACGAGGATGTTCAATAGTTTCTAATACTTTTGGTATTAGCATTGGTGAAAGTGAAACTAATAAATTGCCATTAGCAGTATCTGGACGAGTGTTAGCATATCCATACGAAGATAAAGAAGAATTTAAAAATCATATTGGTTGGCCAGTTTGCTCTGGTCCTAATGGAACAGTAAGCATTATGACTGAAGAAGAAGAAGAAAAATATTCAAGCCGAATCATTGGCACCATATCCTCTGTTCCAAGTTATGAAGTATGGCACGGGGGGGCTGATGTGGTTGTTGATGGGCGTGTTTGGATAAAAGTGAGGTGAAAGTATGGCTTTAAAAGAAACAAAAGCAACAATTGATGGAACTGGGACTGATAGTATAAAATTTGGTCAGAGTGCTGTTGCCTCAGGTGCCTATTCTATTGCAATAGGGTATGGGACAAGTGCTACTGCTGAAGAGGCTGCGGCACTAGGGAAGTACGCCGTAGCTAAATTAGAGGCAACCGCTGTAGGAGCTTATGCTAATGCTCTCGGCAATTACTCAGTAGCATTAGGATTTCTGTCTAATGCACCTGCTGATCTTTCGACTGCGGTAGGGACTTATGCTACTGCTTCTAACGAGGAGTCTACTGCATTAGGACATTGTGCAGAAGCTGCCGGTAATTAGGCTACTACATTAGGGTATTTTGCTAATGCCTCAAAAGACGGTGCTACTGCATTAGGAGCTTATGCAAATGCTACTGGAATAAATTCAACAGCAGCAGGATTTAAAGCAGTGGCTTCTGGCACTACTGCAATTGCATTAGGGCCAGAAACTAACGCTTCTGCTTCTTCGGCAACTGCTTTAGGACAGTATGCAAAGGCTTCTAAGAGTTGTGCTTTGGCGATAGGGTATGGCGCCAAAGCATCAGGAGTTTATGCTTTTGCCATAGGAACCTATGAATCAACAGCTTCTGCAAATTATACAACAGCCATAGATGGATATGCTACAGCAGATAGAGCAATAGCTGTTGGTGGAAACGCGGTTGGAGCTAATTCATTAGCCTTAGGATTTGCTTCAAAAGCTTCTGGCATTAATTCAATAGCCATAGGAAAAGAAGCAAATACAGCACAAAATTATTCTACAGCTTTAGGCTATAAAGCAAATATAAATACTTCTCATAGTGTTAATTGTATGATGCTTGGAGGATCTACTTAGGTTAATATTTATTATTATGGAACACTACGTTCACAATCAGATATTAATGATAAAATTGATGTTTCAGAAATTCCAAATGGAGCAACTGAATTATTTAAATAGCTAACTCCAATAGAATATTATTATAATTATAGGGATGAATATATTGAACCAGAAGAATGGTTAGAAGAAGAAATTGAAATAAAAGATGAGAATGGAAATATTGTATATGATGAAGAAGGTAATTCTTTAAAAGATATTATTAGAACTTGTAATTTATCAAAAGAAGAATAGGAAAAACGTAAAAAATATGGTCAAGGAACATATGATAAAGAAGCTTGGTAGCAAGGATTAAAAAAACATACAGATCCTCAAGTAGGTTTATCGGCATAGGAATTATTACAAGCATTAGAAAATATTTATGGAAATTCTCGAGCTTTTCCATTAGTAGGAGATAATTTTGATAATTTTGAATTAGAAGAAGGAGAAGAAATTCCTGAAGATATTGAACATAGATATAATATTGCTTATATAAATTTAATTCCATTTTTAATTAAATCAATTAAAGAATTAGATGCTCGTATTACTGAGCTTGAACGAGAAAAAGGAGAAAATTAAATATTATGAAATATAATGATGTATTATTAACTTTTGTTATTCCAAGTTATAAAGAAACAGAAGAACAAATGTTTCCATTATTATCAAGTATTTCTAATTAGTTAGGAATTGATAATAATAAAATAGAAATAATTATTGTTCGAGATGGAACAACTGAAGTAAATTTAGATATTTTTAAAATTTTATATTTAAATATTAAACAAATTTTAATGAAAGAGAATAAAGGTCCAGGAGTTGCACGTCAAGTAGGCTTAGATGCAGCACAAGGTAAATATGTAATGTTTTGTGATGCTGATGATATGATTCACAATTCAGGTATTATTGGTGCAATGATTCAAGAAATGGAATAGTAGCAATGGGATATTTTAAAAACACCTTGGTTAGAAGAGTGCCTAGATTCAAATACTAATTAGTTAATTTATATTAATCATGAAATAGAAAATACTTGGATGCATGGAAAAATGTTTAAAAAATCATTTTTAGATAAAAATAATATTAGATTTCATCCAGATTTAAGAGTGCATGAAGATACTTATTTTCTTTCTATAGCGACTGATTATACTGATAAAATAGGTTATCTAAATATTACATCTTATGTTTGGCGTTGGGGTAGAGATAGTATTACTCGTCATGATGAAGGAATTTATACTTATGAAGCAACACCCGAATTTATTAGGGCTTGTTGTTTGGCGCATGAGATTACAGAAAAAGTAGATATATCAAAAATGGAATATAAAACAATTTAGTTAATAATATATCAATATTTTAGTTTACATTCTTTAAATTGGATACAAGAAAATAAAAAAGAATATAGAGAATTAGCAGAGCAGGCTTTAATTCAATATATGAAGCCTTATTGGAAATATTGGGAAAAAGCTTCTCCAGAAACTATTGCAAAAATTTATAATGAAGAACGTAATAAAAATTTTAATACTCAAATCGAATTTGAAACCCTTGGAGATTGGCTTATTAGATTAGGATTTATAAATCCACAAGGAGATAATGAAAATGGACTACAATGAATTAATTACATCTATTTTTCAAGTAGTTATTATTCCTTGTTTAGGAATATTAACTGGATTTTTTGTAAAATGGATTAATGCTAAAATTAATGAATTAGCAATTAAAACAAAAAATGAAAAAGAAGAAAAATATTTATATATGTTAAAAGACACTATTACTTCAGCTGTAATAGCAGTAAATCAAACATATGTAGATAGTTTAAAATAGCAAGGCACATTTGATATAGAGGCTCAAGGCAAAGCATTTACTATGGTTTATAATTAGATACTTTTATTCCTTGGTGATGAAGGTAAAAAATATTTAACTGAAATTGTAGGAGATGTAAATAGTTATTTAACTATGGAAATTGAAGCTGCAGTAAATCAAAATAAACTTAAAAAAGGATAAAAAAATAAAGGGTGGAAGTATTAATTTACTTCCACCCTTTTTATGGTTTTATGTGATTGTTAAATTTATCTACCACTCTTTTATATAAGGCATCGCCAGTATGATTACCGCCTAAACCTTTATAAGCGACATAATCTTCTTCAAACTATTCATATTCATCAACTGTAATTATATGTTCTGGGGTTAATAAGAAAATACACTAATCTCTAAACTATTTTCCTTGAAGTGATAAAACACCAATAGTGAGATTTTCTACGTTATTAGATAATACTTCTATTTCTTCTTTCATTATTCTATCATTTTCATCTGATTTCTATTCTACTTTATCAATTTTTTCAGTTAATTCATCTACTATTTCTTCACGCATCTCTTTCATTCGTTCAGCTTTTACACGATTAACACTTTCTTTTTCTAATTTAATAATATGTTTCGCCCATATAGCAATTCCAGCTGCAACAATACCACAGATCCACTATAACCAATATTTTATAAAAATGTCTAACACTTGTCCTCCTCCTTTCATTATCATATATTATCAAAATTAAATAAATTTAATTATAAAAAATTACCCTAAAACGCTTTTGGACAAAAAGTAATAATAATTTTAAAACAATTTTTAAATATAATGCAAGGGAAAAGATATTAAATAAATTATAGAAAGAAGGTTTAGTCTGAATAATGCAATAGCAAAATTATTATTATACTCCGTAGGTTCCTAGATATACTACTCAACCTCAACAACCTATCGCTGCGCCAATGCTTCGTGGACGTCCTGTTTCAAGCTTGGAGGAAGTGCGTGCTGCAGCAGTAGATTTTGATGGTATAGTAACATATTTTCCTGATTTACCAAAAGGTCGCATCTATACAAAACAATGTAATATGGATGGGACTTCTTCAATTAATCTTTATGAATTAAAACCTATTCCAACAGAAACAGCATCTCCAGAAAATTTTGTTACTCGTGAAGAATTTAACTAGGCAATTGCGGCAATTAAAGAAGCATTTAATTCAACGACTAAAATTGATTCATAGCAAAGTCAAACTTCTCAAATTCAAAATCAAAATATAAATACTCAAGCGTAGAAACCCTTGTAGGAATTTAATTTTAATTAAAGGAGAACTATAATATGAATTAGCCTATTAATAATCCAATGCAGTTTATGCAAGCGATTAGAGGAGGACAAAACCCTCAACAGTTGATGTTGCAAATGCTTCAACAAAGAATGGGAAATACTCCCATGGGTTAGAATTTAATGCAATTAGCACAAAATAATGATACTGCAGGTATTGAATAGATAGCCCGCAATCTTTGTGCTTAGCGAGGTCTTGACTTTGATTAGGAATTTTCTTCCTTTAAACAACGCTTGGGGCTATAATCCAAAAGGAGGAAACAGATATGTTTAATAATAACAACGGCTATAGTTTATCAGATATTGCAGCCGCTACTGGAAATGGCAATGATGGTTTCTTTGGTGGCAACAATGGCTGGTGGGTAATCCTATTATTCTTATTTGCTTTTGGCGGCTGGGGAAACAACGGCTGGAACAATGGAAATAATGGTACCGCTAATGACGTTAGTTATAATTTTGACATTCATGATTTAGATGATGGTATTCGTGGCTTAACTGCAAGCACTGCTAATGGTTTTTATAATACTAATAACAGTATGCTTACTGGTTTTGCTAATACTCAATCTCAACTTTGTAATACAGGTTTTGATGTAATTCAAGCTATTAATCAAAATACTTTAGCTGGTTTACAAAACACTAATGCTTTAACAGCATAGTTAGCACAACATTCTGCAGACGAACAACTTTGTTGCTGCCGCACTCAGAATCAAATTGATAGCAATTTTGCTACTTTAAATTATAATTTAGCTACTCAAGAATGCGATACTCGTAGAGCTGCTCAAGACATTGGTAGAGAGATTATTGATAATCAAAACAATAATCATCGTCAAATAATGGACTTTATGGTTCAAAGTCAAATGTCTTCTTTACTTGCTGAAAATCAAGCTCTTAAAGGTCAAATTTCTCAAAGTGAACAAAATGCTTATCTTATTAATGCTTTAAGACCTTCAGCAGAACCTGCTTACTTAGTTGCCAATCCTTATACTGGAATTTATGGCACTTATGGCTATAATGCTATGTTCGGTGGTCCTCTCAGTAATGGTTTTGGGCCTGGCCCATTTTGATTGAGGGGGTGACTAAATAATGGAAATAACCGCAAATGCTATTCAAACAGTACAACCTAATTAGGCTGTTTTATTTACATCTACAGCTATTCCAGGTAATTTATCTATGATACATCGTGAAGGTAGCGGATTGGTTGGCTTACGCGGGTTGACTAATGGTCAACGTCGTGCAAGATTCCTAGTTCGTTTCGGAGGAAATATTGCTGTTCCTGCCGAACAAACTGTTGGTCCAATCACTTTAGCAATCGCCATTAATGGTGAAGCCGTTTAGACTTCAAGTATGATTTCCACTCCTGCAGCTGTAGATAGTTATAATAATGTTAATGCTGCATTACATGTTGATGTACCTATTGGATGTTGTAATGAAATTAGTGTTAAAAACATTAGCACTATTCCAATAAATGTTCAAAATGCTAATCTGATTGTAGAGAGGGTGGCATAATGGAACGTTTAATTCAAATGAAAGAATAGCTAGTATCTGCTATTCAAGGACAAATGACCAATTTAAAAGATACTAATACAAAAGAACTTGGCGAAGCCATTGATATGGTTAAAGATTTATCTGAAGCTATTTATTATTGCACTGTTACAAAAGCAATGGAAGAACATTCAGAGAATCAAAAAATGCCAATGAGTGAAAATAACAATTATTATTATACAGAAAAATATTATCCTTATAGAGATATGGATAGAGATTCTGGTAAAATGTATTATCCTGATCATATGAATTACTATGGCGGTAATAGCGGTGGAGGTAATTCTTCTTCAAGTTCATCTTCTGAAATGAGCGGTGGACAAAGTTCTAACTATTATACTGAACGTAATTATCCAACTATGCGCGATTCAAGAGAAGGTCGCAGTCCAATGAGACGTAGAATGTATATGGAATCTAAAGCGGCTCATCAAGATGATAAAGCTATGAATGATTTAGAAAATTATATGCGTGATTTAAATCAAGATATTATGGAAATGATTAGTCAAGCATCTCCAGAAGAAAAACAAATGCTTCAAAAGAAAATAAACGTTTTAGCTACTAAGCTTCAAAATGTTTGAAATAAATCATATTAATTGGGATATTAAATTAGTTTCTTTTAATCATCCAAAAGTGCGGCGAAGTGATGGTTCATTTGCACTTGGAGCTTGTGATGACACCACTAAAACAATTTATATTAGTGAAGATGTTCCAAACTATAAAATTAAAAAAGTGTTATGTCATGAAATTACTCATGCCGCAATGTTTAGTTATAATGTAAATCTTAATATAGATTAGGAAGAATTAATCGCAGATTTAATAGCAACATATGGTGAAGAAATTATAGCCATTACAAATAAAATCTTTGCTAAAATAGCTTAAAGGGGCTAGACTTAATTGTCTAGCCCCTTATTTTTTTTACTCTCCCCAATTAAAAGCAGCTTGTTTATTTGCGCAAGCACCTATACAAATAGCATCACAAATATCTTGAATAGGTTTAAGTCCATAATTTTCATTTACCCAAGCCTATGCCGCACGTTTTTGTTCAGGTCGAGTTTTACCTTTTATACCTAAAACTGATTTCCAAGTTCCAGCTAAGATTGCTTCTACTGGAACTTTTAAATCTAAACAAAGTTCATAAAGAACTCCAAAAACTTCTGCGAGAATTTTAAATGTTTGTACATTATTTACTCGCTATCCATCCATATAAATATCTTCTAAAAAAACTTTTTCAATTTGATTTTCTTGAATTAACGTTTTTACTTGTAATTTTAATTCATGTAATCGTTCATAAACATTTGTTATACTATGCAAATCAATTTTTCCATATGAATCTAATTTTCCATCTTGAAATATAGCCCAACCACTTACATTACTTGCTTGGTCAAGTGCTAATATTTTCATCTTGAACCTGTGCTTCCAAACCCACCAGTGCGTTCAGTTTTAACAGGGATATCTTCAGAAACCGTTCCATAATAAAGAAAAATTCCTTGTCCAATTTTATCGCCTTTTTTAAGAAGAATATCTCTTGGAGATAAATTAATTAATTGGAAGTAAATATGCCCTTCATTATCAGGATTATTATAATAATCTCTATCAATAATACCTACGCCATTAGCTAATATAAGCCAATGTTTTAAAGGTAAAGAAGAACGCACTTGAAGCTGTAAATACATTTCACGAGGAATATAAGCTTTAATACCTGTTGGAACTAAAGTAGGTTTTACTTTTAGTTTTTTAGTTTCAGCTGCAAGTTCATCTAATGTTACAGTATGGTCAAATGGAAAATTCATTCTAATATTTAAATAATCAAAACCGCCACTCTCAGGCTTAAAATAAGCAGGAATAATTGTATCTTCTGCTACTATAAAATCATAACCGGCGCTATCCCAGGTTGCACGACGAGGCATTAATTCATCGTGTTCTTTATATTGAGAAATAAGCTCAAAGCGAGGAAAATCCATATTATTCATTCCTTTCATAGCAAAAAATCCATATTATTCTTCAATCCCTTCACCATACTTTACATAAAAATGACCTTCAGGAAACTTTTCTTCATTGAATACTTTCTTCGCCTTGACAATTTGATATTCTTCTACAATCTCGCCTTTTTCTTTAATATATTTAGTAGTATAACTAAAATTTGTTAATTGAAACATAGGATCATTAGCAAGCTCTTCATGAAGCTACTCCACTTCTTCAACAGTGCCAACACGATAAGTAGTTACATCATTAATTAAATATTTATTCATTTGTTTTTCTTACCTCTAATTTAATATTTTGATTTGCATGTAATGCCTTAGATTCAGCCCAAAAATCTTTTATTACTTTGTCTAAAACTATTTCTGAGCCTGTTAATTCTACTACTTCAGCTTGATTAGTTAAAGCGCCGACCGCCAAAAACTAACCAAGCGTATTTAAATTACAATCTTCTGTTAATTTTTTAACCTAATAACCTAATTCAGCCGTAGTATCAATTAAAATAATTTCTTGCTAGAATGTAAATAAGTTAGGTTTGCAAAATAACTTAACCAAATGGCACCACTCCTCCATCATATGGAAAAAGCATATAACAATAAACTTCATTATCATCTTTATTTCTAAACCAAATTTCGACATGATCTTCACAAATATCATGACTTACTATTGGTCCAATTGCTAAAGAAACTGCTAATAAAGCTGAACCTAAATCTTTTAAATCATTTGTTTCATCTTGATTATTAACAAATACTGTATAATAAGAAGTTTCTACACTTAATAACATATAATATTTATTATTAGTTGTTTTATAATAATTATTAAAATCACTAATAAATTCTTTCATTTGATTAGTTTCATAATTTGATAATTGTCTAATAATACTACGGTTTAATTCATAAAGACTAATTTCTGGTCCTCGACCAGTGATTTCTGGAATATAAGGAATCCATTCTCCATTCTAAAATTTATAACATTTTTTTGTTTCTTCAACAATACAAAAGTCGCCTTCATTAGCATGGTTAGCTAATAATAAAGAATTTTTTAAATCTTCAGTTTTTGCTACTCTTTTTAATTTCATTTTGCACAAACTCTCTTATATTTATTATTCTTTGATTTTTAGAACCTCTCATTGCTAAAGTAATATCACGTTCAACGGCAATAAAAGGCCCATCAATCAAGTAATCTGATAATTCTAAAACATGTTTTAAATGAGGTTTATTCTATTGAAATAAATCTTCTGCTAAATAGCCAGTCCAAACATAAATTAAAATATCAGGATAATGTTCTCTAACACTTGTTATTACTAAATCAGTTAAAAATAAATTTTCATCACATAAGGGTTCTCCACCCATTACACTAAAATTGCGCTAAACATCATTAGCATTTAAACCTTGAAGAATCTCTTTTAAAGTATCATTAGTAAATTCTTTACCACCATTAAAATCCCAAGCTTCTGGGTTATGACAATCCTTACAATGAATTGGACAGCCTTGAGTAAAAAAAGTTAGGTTTACTTTTTTACCTGCAGCAATATCATTTTTAATAATACCTGCGTAACGCATTACTCCATCACTCCTACGTGTTTCACGCGGTGGTGAACTTCATCTTGTTTACCTAAATTAAAAGCAGTTTTATAATTGCCTGTTAAATAACCAGTTACTCTACGCAATTGCTGAATATTCTCACTACCGCAGATAGGACAAGCATCATTTATCTCTCCTTGAAAACCGCAATCTAAACAAGTGTCACTTGGAACATTAATAGCAAAATATGGAATATCTTTATCCATAGCATAATTTACAATTTGTTCTAATGCTTCTGGATTATGAACAGCCGATGCATCTAATTCAACATAAGTAATACATCCGGCTTGAGAATATCCTGTTAATTGACTTTCAATATCAATTTTTTCAAAAGGACTTAGCTCATGCCAAACAGGAACATGCATACTATTTGTAAAGAATTCTTTATCTGATACAAATGGAATTTCGCCATATTTTTCTTTAAACTTTTTCATAGCTGTATAACAAAGATTTTCAGCAGGAGAGTAATAAACTCCAAAATTAAGCTTATATTTTTGTTTGAATTCTTTGCAACGCGTATTGAATAGTTTTTCAATACGTTTAGCTAATTCCATACCTTCTGGAGTTGTATGATCTTTACCAATAAGAATCTATAAACATTCTGCCAGACCTAATTGTCCAAGACTTAGTGTCCCATGCTTAAGCGCACTAATAATTCCTTCTTCTGGCTTATATCCAAGCATTAAACCATTTTCATACATAAATTTTGCAGAAGCAGGACTTTGTGAAGCAATATAATTAAAACGTTCAATTAACATATCTTTAGCTTCATGAATTTTTTGGTCAAGATTACGAAGAAAATAGTCAATTAATTGTTGCTGACCTTGTTCAGTATTAATAAAACCATTACCTTTATCAAAAGTCTATTTAGCTTTCATAGCTAATGTTGGAAGGATAATTGTTACAGGACAAATATTACCGCGTCCATCTTTAGTTTGTGGATTTACTCCTGGCTCTGCATTAATATCTGCGCCATTAGCCGTGCGACAGCCCATTGTGCTGAAGTAGGTTTTAGGGTCATTAATATCATACCCCGCATTACCCGACCAATCAATATTAGCATAATTAGGATAAAGGCGTTTTGCAGTAGATTTTAGAGCTAATTGATATAAATCATAATTAGGGTCACCAGGTTCTCTATTAACACCTTTCATGCATTGGAAAATACCACAAGGGAAAATAGAGGTTTTGTGTAATTTACCTAGCCCTTCAAGAGAAACTTCTAATAAAGCTTTAGTTACCATTCTAGCTTCTGGAATAATACAAGTACCATAATTAATAGAAGTAAAAGGTAATTGATTACCACTTCTGGATTGCAAAGTATTAAGGTTATGATACATACCTTCTACAGCTTGATGGACTTCTTTTTCTGTCATATCCATAGCATATTGATAAGCAGCTTGATGAGATTCATCATTTGCTTCAATATCATCAAAAGATAATTCTTTCGGAATAGAATCTAAATAATCTTGATCTGTAACGCCTTCAAGATATTTTAATCCATCAATCATATGCTTACGAAAACTTTTACGCACATATGGAACCATAGTCCAATCTAAGTGTGTTGCGGATACACCACCAAATTGTTGTAAACTTTGAAGCTAGAAAATAACTGCTACTAATTGAAATGCTGTATTTACAGAACCAGCAGGACGTACATCTGTTTGACGAGTATTAAATCCATTAGCAAGCAAATCGTCAAAAGGAATAGATAAACAATTATGATTTCCTACATAATAATTATCAAGGTCATGAATATAAATCATATTACCTTCATGATTTTCTCTTGCTTTTTTAGAAATTAAATAATCTAATGCTAATTTTTTAGTAACAACTGCTGCTGCTTCTCCTGTGCGTCCACCAAAAGAATGCTCATCTACATTAGCATTTTGATTTTGAACATCAGTAGCTTCTAACTTTTCACGAATAGCATCAATAAAATCATGCTAATAGTTACGAGCTACTTCTTTTTTATATCTATATCTTATATAAGCTCTTGCAACATCAGGGCGTTCAGAGCGCATAAGATATTCTTCAACTAAATCTTGAATTTCTTCTACGGAACAACTATTTCCATCTTGATATTTAAAATAATCTTCAATATCATAAGCAATATCATATGCAGTATCATCTTCATAAAGTTTACCATCTACCTCAATAAATGCTGCATTTATTGCATCTATAATTTTTTGTTTATTAAAATCGACGATATCACCATTTCGTTTAATTACAAGCAATATTATCTCCTCCATCTAAATATTGACTCAAAAAAGAGTATTCTACTATATTTAGTTTTTTAGGCATATTAATTATTACGTGTTGTCCTTAGACTGCTCGTAGTGTTTAAGCTTTTTAAGTGTTTTATAATGTTCCAATTCTCTTTTAATAATTTGTTCACTTTTATATAGATCTCTGGTATTATTATTCACTAGAATGTAATAATCAAAATCTATATATTTAAAATCTTTTAAATCTGAATCATATCTTCGTAAAATTTCTTTTATATCAGGATATTTTTCTCTTTGTAAGCTGCGAATTAATCTTTCTCTATCATCGCATCTAACATATACTATTTGAGTATTTAAATTAGGATTTTTAAGTAAGGTTCTAGCAGCGGCAGGATTAGCACTTAAAACATTAATTTGAGAATAATCCAAATCTTCATGTCGAGTGCCATAATACCATCCATTAAAATTTTGCCATTCGGCAAGTTTTCCATTATCTATTTCTTGAAGAAATTCTTCTCTGGAAACAAAATGATAAGGATGACCTTCTTTTTCTCCTGTTCGTTTAGGACGAGAAGAAACTTGAGGAACTACATGAAAATCATTAGGGTGTAACATTAATAAATGGTCAATAATAAAATTTTTACCAGAACCACTTTCTCCAATAAAAACAAGTAAATCTTTCATATTAAATCCTTTATTTGTAATTCATATGGTGAAATATAAAACATTTCTGGTTTATAATCAGCATATTTAACTGTATTTTTTTGGTAATATATTTTTATATTTAAGTTTTGTTTTAAACAATACCAATGATATTTTACATTTGCATATTTTGGATTAAATCTATATTCTTCGCCAGGTTTAACAATGATATCATTTAGTATCATTTTATCAAGAGGTATTTCTACATAAGCGCCATAATCTCCAATAACTATTCGAGAATACCCCTTAGCAATAGGGTTATGAAATAAATCATATATTCCACAATTTAAATTACCATTTATATCCCACTCATTAGGAAGTTCATCAAAATAAATTTTTCTCTATTCTTGTGATATAAGAGACGGAAGTGGTTTATAATGATATTTATTTATACATTCTTCAACAGTCATTATTCGCCACCTTCTCCTTTATATCTTTCAATTTGAAGAATTAAATCTCCATCTTTATCAATGTCTACAATATGATATAATTGATGCCCCCCAGAAGTTGCATATTTTTTAGCTATAAAAGTATCTCCTGATCGGACACCTTGCACCATAATCATACTGCCTCTATTAAACCAACTAGTTTCTTGACGATGTTTTATCCCATCTTCGCCTATTTCAGAAATAGTTTTATCAAATAAAGCAAAATATTCTTTTCTAAATTTAACATTTACTACTCCATCAGTAGTTAAAATGGTTGCAATTCCTTTAGTTTTATTTTTAGCAATGCAAGTGCCGCAAATTTTAAAGAGTTTAAACATATTTATAGTTTTTTTACCTTTTGTAAAACTCCTGTCTATAATTGGTTCTTCTGGTAATGAATAAAAATTACTTAATCCATATTTACCCATATTTACAGTAGATAATTCATGAGGATGATGATAAAAACAAAGAACTTCCATTTCCCAAGAAGAATAATTTCCAGAAGCATATTTATCCCAATCTAATTTAAAGATTTGGTCATTTAATTGCTGAAGAACTTCATTACCAGATTCTTTTAACCAATCTCTAAAAATATCCATTACAGATTGATAATATTTATCCCAAACTTTCGCTATTAAAATATTATTTCCTGAAATTATATCGTCTTTATCAATTTTAGTTAAAAAATCTATTGCGCGAGTGTCTAATTGATAATAACCTGGTAATTTATCATTTTTACAAACCGCCTTTAAATATCTATTAAATTCATAAACACTAAAAGCAAATTGTCTTTCTTCTGTATCTCTTGGAATTAAATTCATTTTATTTAATGTTGGCATATTTTGAAGTGTTAAACGAGATTTTTTATCACAAGTTTGCCAGATAAACCAAGCCATTGCTAATTTTCTATCCATCATTTGATCAAAAGCGCCTGCTTTAATTAATGACACCATAGATTGCTTTTTTGGGCTAATCTTTTGATAGAAATCTTTAATAGATATATATGGTCTATTTGCAATAATTTCACGAACTAAATCATCATTAACATTCAATAATGCTTTCATTCCAAATAAAATTTGATGATTTTGTATGTCAGGTTTAAATCCAAAATCAGATTGATTAATATCAACTAAACTTACATTAATACCAGCATTAATAATTTCATTTAACGCTTTTGCGATTTTACCATAATCAGTGCTTACAGTTTTATCATCTTCAGTATCACTATTTTCATCTTCTAATGAACCACTGTTTACAACTAAACAAGCAGTATCCCAATAAATTGGGTCAAAAGAAGTTGCAAGATATAAAGTTTGAACACCTACAAAACTATATGCTAAACTATGAATAGTAGAAAAACTATATCCCATCTGCGGACCTGCGCCATATTTCCAAACATATGCACCTAGCTGAGGACTTTTTGCTTGTCCAAGAACCTTTTGATGTAATGCAGGAATTTTATCCATTTGTTTTTTACCTACTACTTTACGAGCAGAGTTTGCTTCTGCTAATGTAAATCCGCAAATATCTTTATCCATTAACATTAACATTAATTGTTCTTGGCTTGGTGGTACGCCATATGATGATTTAAAATAAGGTTCTAAGGTTTTTTGTTCATTAGGGGTTAATCCCCAACGATTCATTTCATCATACCATAATTGAATATTATTTTTAAATTTAAAATATTTATCAATAGGACGTTCTTCTTCTTCTCCCATAAGACGCAATAACCCATTTGCGTCACTCATTTCGGTAATTGAACGAGGCCGCAAACGTTTAGCTGCTTTAACGCCTTCTTGAGAATCGAATTGAAAAATATTTATAACTGAAACGTTATCAAGTGCATCCCAAATTCTTTCATCATCTCTTGGTAAAACATTAGGATGCAAATATTTATCATAGACTTCTTTTAAAGATAATTCAGGTTCAATTTGACCATCTTGCTATAAAAATTGAATAGTTTGAACAATTTTATCTTGAACTTCTGTTACCAAGAAATCATATTTAACATTGCCCATATATTCTATGTCATGAAGATTCCATTGAGTAATAATTTCACCCTTTGGAGTTTTCATAAAAGCGCAATGTTCAAATGGGTCATCACTAAATAATACAATGCCAGAAGCATGAGAAGAGCGTTTGTTATGAATACCTTCGATAGCAATGATAATTTCAGCTAAACCTGGATAATTATTTACTTCACGAACGAATGAAGCTACTGGTTTTCTTCCTTTTTCAAGATTACCGAATAATACATCTTTTACAGGCCATAAAAATCCTCGTTCTTCTGGCACTAAAGAAGCCATATATTGAGCTTGATCTACATCAATACCCTCTGAATAATCTTCACTTCTATAACCTCTACAGGCTGTTAAAATTGCAGATTTAGTAGTTTCAGTTCCAAAAGTAGCAATTCGTGTACATCCAAAGATTTTTGCCCATTCTGGCACATTATCATTAAATGTAGCACTTCTCTCTTGAGCAATTTTATTAATAATAGTTTTAATTTTAGAAGGACAAACGTCTATATCTATATCGCCAAGTTCTACACGATCTTCATTAAGATATCTAAAGAAAGGTAAATCCCATTCAATAGGGTCTAACTGAGTAATACCCATTAAATAATGATTTAAAGCTGCACAAGAAGAACCTCTGCCTGCGCCAATAGTAGAACCACATTCCCAAATTAAATTAATATAATGCTGAAGAGTATTAGGATATCGAAACATATTTGTTTCAAGCTTTTCACTAATAATACTTTTTACGCGAGCCTCTTCTTCTAATTCAGTAAAATATTGTTCAGCCTTTGGAGAATCACAAATTCCCAATTCATACATTTTTTCAATACATTGATTTACCCAATAACGATTTTGAATATCATCATCATGTAACATTTGACTTAAATGAGGATATTTAGGATTATCTTCTCCAACACCATTAACAGTTATCCAATAAGATTTAGGATATTCTTTTACTTCTACACTTGGTACATCCTATTTATGGAATAAAGAATATCTTGAAATTTTATTATAAATTTCTAAAGAATTTTTCATAACTACTGATGCAAATTCTTCATCATTATCAAAAGTAATTGTTAAATTCTTTAATACTTCATCAGGAGACATAAGATAAGCATATTCATAAAATAAATCTACTTCTCGTTCTCCTTCTTTAGAATTAAGATATGCTTTATGGACTTGTCTATCTTCTTTAGTTAAATAATGACTATCTGTTCCAACAGTCATTTTAATGTTATATACATTAGCAATAGAACGAAGAATCTGATTTACTCTAATTTGATCTTTAGAAGGTGCAGGCGCACATTCAATATAAAAATCATCACCAAATAAATTTAAACAAAACTTTAGAAATTCTTCTATTTTTTGATAATAAATAGTTGCATTAGAAATATCATCTACTTCTATACAATCTTTATAAGCTATAGCTAATTGACTTAATTCTCCGCCAATGCAAGCTGTTGTTGCAATTAGATGACCAGGAAATTTATTTACTACTTCTACTAACTCAGATTTTAAAGTAGGAACTCTTTCCATTTTTCTATCTACATAAGAATTCATCCAAGCGCGAGAACTTAATTCTCGTAATGCCCTATGACCGATAGCATCTTTAGCAATTAAAATAAAATGATAATATTTTTGACCATTATCTCTAGTATCAGTTAAATAAATTTCATTACCTAAAGCTAATTTAAAATCTGGATTTCTTTCTTGTACTTTAAGCATATGCTTTTCTGCAGCTATATGAGCAGATAATACTTCATGATCAGTAATGGCTATTCCCATTAGTCCCATATCTATAGCTTTGTCAATAAGCTGTTCTGGTGTATTTATACAATCTACAAGCCGCAGATTTGAGTCGGTAGTATGGTTATGATTATTAAAATATGTATTCATTTACTACCCCACTTTTTTATTTTCTATAATTATTATAACATATATTATTATATGTATCAATTTTTTTGAATTACAACTAATTTTTTTGCAGCGCGTGTAATTCCTGTATATAAATATTTTTTTCTTTCTACTTGGCCCCTTGGCCATCCAGATTCTTCACAAAGTAATACTTTATCCCATTCGCTACCTTGAGCTTTCCATACACTAATAGCATAACCGAAATTAGCATGTAATGGTAAAGCAAATTTTTTATGTAAACGATATTCTTCTTTTGGATTTAAAGATGGGTTTCCTGTTAATAATTCATTATAATCAAATGATATCATATCATATTGTTCATCATCATTATCGCCTGAGATAGTGGCTGTTAAAATGGGAACTGAAAAAGAATGCCCACGTACCCAATAAGGATAATTCCAATGAGAAATTGTCATTTGTTTTATTGTTCCAATTACACCATTAGTTAAAGGATTTTGCTGATTTGATAAAATTTCCCATTCATTATGAAGATTAATTATTTTATCTCCTACCATAGGTTCATTGGGTAATTCTTGAGCTGCTCTCATTTGATTATTAAGAATTAATTTATTACGAGTTGTAGCACATAAAACTTGGTCAGCCCATAATAGCATAGATGTGGATAACTCGGATTTATGGAACATCATAACTTGTTCATTTTTACAAGGAAAAGTGCTTAATGGATTACCTTGTCGCACATGCATTGATAAGCGAATAATTTCACTTTCTTGCGCTTGTCTCATTATTTCATCTAAAAAAATATGTGGATTATCTAATACATGGTTATCAGCATCTTCTCCTGGCGTATCTGAGATAGGAGATAATTGTTCAGGGTCTCCACAAGCTAAAATATAAAAATTATGTTGACATAATAGATTCCACATTTTCCAAGGTAACATACTAACTTCATCTACTACAACTATTTTTATTTCTGATTCCATTTCAAATGGAGCTTTTGGAACAAAAACATAATTACCTGTAGGCATTCTACGTGCATGATATAAAAGCTTATGTGCTGTAGTTGGATTAGGACAATTTTTTTGTTTTAATACATTTGTTGCTTTTCCAGTATAAGCAATATATCTTACTTCATTTTCTTGTACACCTAAAGCATCAATAATAAAACGAACAAGGGTTGATTTCCCTGTTCCCGCAAATCCTGCAATTACAGTATATTTAAATCCTGCCTGATATCTTGCAACAGCAATCTACAAACCTTCTTCTTGCTTTTTAGTTAATATCATTTTTAGTTACCTTTTGTCCCATTGGACGGCATACCCAACTAATATACTCTTGAAATTGAACATTATATCTACTTTTAAAATAATCAATTATTTCATAATCAGATAAATAATCAAAACAATATATTCCATACATTACTTTAAATTCAGTGTCATATTTTTTTTCTATTACATCAAGTAAGTTCCAAAAATCTCGTCCATTATACATAAATTCACTAAAATCATACTTATCTAAACATTTTATATTATATTCTTTATCCATACATCCACCTCTATTATATATTATAACATTTTTTAATTTTTGATTCAAAAATTTTGAAAAGTGATTTTAGTTCTGGATTGCGGTTGTAGTGGCCCTGCGCGGCCGTAGTAGACATTTTCTTCGCAGGGGTGTGTGCGTGTGAGCTATATGTTACCACGCAGTTGCGATATCAAGCTGATAAATATTACGTTTGGCAAAGCCGCCAGTATCGCAAACAATGCCTAAACCAAGAGATGTTTGAACAATACTACCTCTAGGATGAACAGATAAATTAGCAGCGCACATTACATAATTACCTAACATTTTAACGCCATCTTGTCGCACCCAATATGGATATTCAGCTTCAGAAAATCCTCTATTACGCATAATGCGTACAACTCCTCCCATAGGAAGATTATAATAAGTTTCCTTCCCAGAAGGACCATAATTAACACCCTTGGATTTTGTTAATTTAGAACCTGTCCAAGAAAATGTAACAGCTTCACTTGCTTTCAAATCATCTAATTTCTTTTGGATATCTGTTTGGGCATTATGAGCTGTCCACCATTCAGATTGAGCTGTAGTAATAATAGTATGGTCTTCAGTATATCCTAAAGCTCTTGCGGCTTCAGCCATTTGATGTGCATAATTCTTTCGTTCTTCCAATTGGTTAATTAGACTTTCATGTTCTTCAATTGTAGTAGGTTCAGCGGCAAAAACATTAAAAGGTAAAATAAAACTAAGTAGTAATAATGTACTAATAATAATTTTTTTCATCTAATCTCTCCTTAAAAAATATAATTTGTTTTATTAATTATTTCATAATCTTCAATTAAAATTTGAGGAGAGATATTTCCACCCCATTCATTTAAATTGCAAGTACCTATAATATTAATAATTGTAATCCCATCAGCTTTTAATGATTCAAATTCTTCTTGACTTGCTTTAAATTTAATTAAAGATAAATTATTATTTAATTGAACTTTTATAGTAGGACTTTTATCTGGTGACATCAATTTTAAATCTTTTGAATGAATTTGGATATTTTCTATAGCAATCTAAGGCTCTGGAATTCCCTAACCCCATATTGAATGCAGAAAACCAATATCTAAAATATCCTAAATATGTCTATCCAAGTCACCATAATTCCAAATAAAATCAACTTTATAAGATGCATTAAAATCAAAATCCCTTAATTTATTTGTAATATAATCTTTAAGCTATGTTATACAGCTATCATCAATTATACAACCAAAAGCAGAAGCATGACCTTGTGCTAATTTAACAAAATTAGATTCTACTAAAAACTCTCTAAAATTATCTAATTTAGAAAATTGAGTATTTCTACCACTGCCGCGCCATTCAAAACAAGTAATTTCACCAGTAGTATTATCATATTCAATATGAGAATTAAGAATTAAGGTTGGCCTTTGATATTCGTTTGCAATTTGATTTGCAATTAACCCAGTAAGATTTTCTTCTACTGGTTCAGCTAATTGAACAATTAAAATTGGAAGATTTAATAAATTTTCATCTTGAATTTTTTTTCTTATAATTTCTAAACTCGTATCTCTCGCTCGTGTCTATCTATTTTTTACATTTGTGCAATTTCTACAAGACTATTCAACTCGAGTTTCAAACTAACCTTTACAACCTCGTTTAGTTGATGGTATTTGTTCATATGCTTTAAAATCTAACATAGATTCAAAAAGTAGCAATTTTTCTTCAAAAGTTCCTAAACGAATAACAGCATTTATATAAGGAGCTATATAAAAAGAAACACCAAATGGAGTCAATTCTCCTCTAAGAGAATACGATTGTTTATCTACAAAAGCTTTTATAAAAGGATTTCTTAAATTATTAAATCCTTCTAAAATTAATTCTCTTGTTTCATATTCAGTTAATTGCATCATATCTGCTATCATACCAATAGAAACTAAATCTAAAATATCATCAGCATAATTCTAACCATCATCAATTAATGAATCTATATACTAACAAAATTTATAAACTACTCCAACACCAGATAAAGTTTTATTAGGATAATCGCAAGTTTGATTATTAATACGACAAGCAAATTCACAAATAGGAATATCAGATTCATGATGATCTAAAATTAAAACATCTGTATTATTTTTCCAAAGAGCAAGCTATTGTTCAAAATCATTACTACCGGCATCAGGAATAATTAATAATTTAGTGTCTTTTGGAATAACTTCTAAATTAATACCATGCTATTTCCCAGTATGAATAGTATAGCTAATATTAGCTTGCGCAGTTCCTGGAAAACGCATATTTATGTAATTAATTAAAGCAGCTGCGCTAGTATATCCATCTGCATCACTATCTATTTGAATAAATATTTTACTACCCAATGCTAAATGTTTTAATAACATTTTTGCACCAGTATCCATATTCTCAAGCAAAAGCGGATCTAATATATCTTCTTTTGTAGTATGCAAATAATGTTGAATATCATCAGGCTAAATACCACGATTATAAAAAATCTATTCTATAGGAGATTCAAATAAATTTGGAGTTTGCGTTAAATAAGAATAATCCATCATATCCTCCTTCCTTAATAATATTTAAAAGCCTAATAAGGAATAGCTTTTGTAGAAGGGATAATCCTAGTATTTACTATATCTAAAGAGATATCTTTATCTATATAAGAAATATTACAAGCTTCTCCTTTACGATTATCTTGTGCTAATATAATTTTCCAACAATCATTATTATTAAATACAATTAGCCAATCTTTTGAAGACCTTTTTTCTTGAAGCGTTATATCTACTAAATTATCTTGTTCTGTTGTTGCTAATAATCTTAAATAATTTTTTTTAATAATATTTAATTGTTTAATAGCTTTTTCCATATTGCCTGACTCATACCAAATAATACCTTTCATAATATTCTCCTTTTAAATAACTATAAAAAAATATTTTTACCACAATCTATAGGAGAATCTTTATATCCAGTTAATTTTTGTATATCCAAAATGTAAGAAACTTGAATTGAATTTTTATATTTATTCTAAATCTTTTTAAGATTTTTTAATAAATGAATATATTCACTATCTCCAAGAGTTTGAAATTGTCTATCAAAAGCAATAATAATTTCTTGTGCGCCTGCATCCATTAATAGCTACATTTGAAAACTAGAAACATTGCTGCCGCAACAAGCTACTGAAATATCATTATCTTCTCCAAAATAAGTTCTATATAATAGGCAACTTTTTTCGCCTTCAAATATAATAGCTTTTTTTACTTTTGGAATATTACATCTTGAATTATTAAAATTATAAAGATTTAATCCAAGAGGATGATTGTATTGAATACCATTAACAATTAATGGTCTATATTTTCCATATATCTCTTCTTCTTTGACTACAGTACGCCCACGTAAACCGATAAATCTTCCATCTTTATCAAAGTGTGGAATAGTAATCTAATCTTTTCCAGGATAAAAACCTATTTCAGCATTTAGTAAAACCTACTGTGAAATGCCTTCATTTAACCAAGGTGCTATTTTTATATTATAATTAAATCGTTTTAAAATATCTGGATCATATTCTTCTAGGGTAATATGTGGAATAGAATATTGAATATCTTTAATGCGTTCATAATTTGCTAAAAATTTCCAATCTTCTAATCCTTCTTCTTCTGGAATATCAACTTCTTGTCCAGAAATATGAAAATAATGTGCAATCCATCTAACAGCATCATTTAAATCATAATTAACATGCTATTGAATAGACATTACTTTAATGCATAATTGAAAAATATCAAAAATAGGTTCATCGCAACCTGTATAACATCTAAATAGTCCAGTATTTTCGTAGAAATATAATTTTCTTGATGCATCACTTGCGGGGGGGTTATGACAAATAGTTCGGGCGATGAGCCCAGTTGGACAATACTCTGGCTCACCGCCCCATTCATCTAACAACTAAAAGATATCATCAATAGATAAACTATCTCTAATATCTTGTTTATTAAATGTTAGCATATTAATAAAGAGTTACTTTAGTGCAAGTGCGCATCAAACCACAGTTATCATTTACATAATCAATCAAAAATTTCTGAGGGTCAGCAAGCTTACCTTTATGAGACTTCTTTTCTTGAGCAATAAGCGCATTTGCTAACTTAGTAGGAATCAAATATTCAACAGAACCACACTTATCATGAACTTCTCCTTGCTTCGTAACTACCATTGTAAATCTTTCATTTTTTCTTAAATTACCCATAATTAATTATCTCCTTTAATCTTCATCTGCATCATCTGCAAAAGCGCTTGCTACGTGTATTCTTATATCATCAATAGAAATTAAATCATAATTCCAAGTTGTTGCAAACATAGGTTTTATTCTACAAGTACCTAAATCTGATTGACACCATAAATAAATTCCTTTATATCTACCACGCCTATTTTTATAAACAGAAATTTTTAAAGTTGGAGTTGCAAATGCCCCAGTACTTGTAATTGCTTCTAACCCTGTTGTATCCTTTTCTCTAATAGGTAAAAGAATTAATCCCAAATCTATTTTATCTGCTATACTTTTGGCTCCGCGCAATAAATTTTGATCGGGGGTTTCTGCATCTTGATAATCAGCATTTAACTAGGTAGCAGACATAATAAATATTCCATATTCATTACAGATATCTTTTAATCTATTGGATAACATAAAAAGAATATTATCTTCACGAAGTCTTACTCCACCACTACGACGAGTAATTTCTTCTAATATTTTCATGCTAGTATGAATATAATCATGAAAACAAAATTTAATATCATGGTCACGAATATTTCTTTTTATTTTATTTTCAACATCTTGTAATGAAAAATCTGGTAAATGTTCTATATATAAAGGTGCATCTTTTAAAATTTGAGCTGCTTCTAAAACTCTATTTTCTTCATCACCTTCATATTTACCATTTAAAATATGTTCTTCATTTACATTAGATAAAAATGCTAACATCATTGTTTGAATTTCTGTTAAATCTTGCTCAGTTGCAATATATAATGTAGGCTATGAAGGACCTGTTTTAATCCATCCAAAATTTTCATCATACATTTTATCACAACTAATATAACAAGCATCCGCAACCATAGAACGAGATTTACCAATTCCAGTAGGAGCAGATCGTAAATAAAACTTTTTAAGTCTTGCGCCTCTTGTAACTGTATTAATTAAAGGTCCATATAAAGGAACTCCAACTTCTGGATTCTCTTTTAAATCCTTAATTAATTCTAAAATATTAGTTCCAGCTTGTTGAGCTTCATCAATTACTTCATCTACATAACGCAAACGAATATCTTCAATGCGTTTATCTATTTTGTTTGCTAAATCAATTAATGAAGAATTATCTAAAGCTTCTTCTTGATGTTGACGCTTTTTAGTATCTAAAATATCATCAGGGTCATAAATATCAGTAACATCAATTCCATAAGAATCATAAGCTCTTAATAAAGTAAATTTTTTAACACGATTATAATAATAATCAAAAGTGTTAGGAGTAGCATTTTCTGATATTTTTATTAACCATTCTTCACCTTTTTGCTGTTTAAAAATAGCTTCACTCTTTGGACGAGCTGCAAGAAAATCTGCAATACTTGATAATGAAATTTCTTGTGCTCCTAATTCATGTAATTTAAAAATACATCCAAAAGCAATCTTATGGAATTGGTCTGGAAAATCTTCATCAGTTAATGAATATTTATCTGTATAATCTAAAAGACGAGGATTATTAAAGACACTTCCTATTACCTGCATAATTGCTGGAATATCAACATACTTACTTGGCATCTTCAACCTCCTCGTCTAAAAATGTAAATATTTTTCTTTTTTTAGGTTGTCGCATAGGTTCTTTAATTACAATATCAATATAATGGGGTGAATATTCTTCAATATTTTTATCAGCATTTTTCTATTTTAAAAGCCACTAATTATAATAATAATTATAAGCTTCTTGATATACCCAAGGCACTATGCCAATTCCATTATTTGATTTTGATAAATCATTTTTCTTTACTTCATAAAAATATTTTAAGGTTCTTAAAATACCTGAATAGGTATAATTATAATCCTATATAAATTTTTTAATCTGTAAAGTTATACGACCATCCATATGTTTTAAATTAAATAACTAAATAATATATTCTTCTAATGCTTGCCTATCTTGCTCTTCTTTTGCTTGCTCTTCTGATAAAGCACCAGCGCAAGAAGCATGAGCATATCTTCTTGTGTTTACTAAAACAGCTGGATATTTATCTCTATCAAATCTTTTTTTACATATCGTACAAGTTACATAATGGGCCATTTAATCCCACCTTTAAAATAGCCCCCAATTAAGGGGGCTATTAATTTTATAGTAAAGTAGCTTTAATTTCTTCATTAATAAGGTAAATAAATTCAGCTTGCTCACGAGTAGCTTCTGTAACCTTTTTACCCTTACCAAGATAAGTGTCAACAATTGCACTAATCTTCGTCGCATTACTTTGATTATTAGCCATCAGCTCATTAACCAAAGATGTAAATTCAGACATCAAAGCATCATAATCATATTCATTTTCATTAATAGGAATAATCTTTTCAGGTTCATTAGTAACAGCATCAGAACCCTTTATCTCTTCTTCCTTGTTAATTGCGGCGGCAATTGCATTAGAAAGTGACTGATAAGAAAAATCAACTTCTGCAGGCATATACTTAATTCTACTCTTGCATTCTACAGATTCATCAGCACTACGAATAATCAACTTTCGAGAACCAGCTTCTACTGTTGCATAAGCTTCAATATCTACTAAGTTACGAACAATCTCATTATAAGTATTTGGACACGCTGGAACAATTTGATTATATTCAGTTCCATCTTTGCGCTTAAAAGTCTTATCCTTAGAATGAGAAATAAAGAAAATGGTATAGCCTTTCATTTGAATTGTATTCAAAACAGTTTCCCATTCCTTCTTTACCTTAGACCAACCATTAGTGGACCAACCACCATCTCCAATATTTTCAATACCAAGCTGACTACAGATATACTTTTCACAAAGTGCAGCAGCCTTATCAACAGTATCAAAAATAATTACCTTAAAACGTTCCTTAATCTCTGGATCATCCAGCTGACGCAAAACTCCTCTAATATCAGTCCAAGAATTAATATCAACAGGAGCTTCAACATTTAGTGCGCCATATCCTTTCTCAAATGCAAATAGCATAGAGTTAGGAATTTCACAAGCAAAGGTAGTCTTACCTACACCGCCAGGCCCATACATATAAATTGTATAACCATCTAAATTCTTACTAATTTTATGAGGTTTAATTGCTTTTAGATTAATTGCCATATTATTTCATTTCCTTTTTATTTTATTTTTTAATTTAGATGATAGGTTGCAAAATTAAAACTTAAAAGGAGCAGCTGTAGCAGTAGTTGTTGCCGCATTATTAGCAGCTTTCTGAGCCTTATATTCATCCTGACGCTGCTTAATAGAAGCCAGATAAACTTCTCTATTAGCCATCATTTCAGTCAATTCTGCAGCGGTAAGAGTTTCTTCAGCATCCCAATCATAAGGAACAGGATTACAACCAGTAACAACCCAATCCTTACGAGTGCTATTTACAACTCTCACTTCTGGTTCACCAAATGCACTTTCAGTTGTAATTTCACGTCTAATAGTCTGAGAAAGTTGACGGCCCCAAACGCAAGTAAAAACAGGGTTAGTGCTTGTTGCACCAAGTCCAGTAAAATAATCCATGCCAGAAGGATTAGTTACACTAAACTCAATGGGCAAAACATCCTTGCGGAAATTAAAAGTGCAACCTCTAATAGTTACCTTCTCAGGAGTATTACGCTCTTCATCTGCATCGGTATGGACAACCGAAGTAATAAGCATATCACACTTAAAAGTATTATGAGTCTTTTCATCAGGATCAACAGAATCAATAGCGTGAACAAAACCGCCTTCATTACGCTTCACAGAAACAAGTTCCTCAGAACCATTTCTATCAGAATAAAATTCATTAAGAGCAATAGCAGAATCAATTCTTACCTTAGCAGCAGAATCCTTATCACTCATCATAATAGTCTTCATTTTACCATCAATAATATTCTTCAAAATACCAAAAGTAGCATTGTTACTACCACTCTTAGTTTTTTCAGTTACATAAGTAAAATGAACACTTACAATATTTGTACACTCTTCATCGGTTGCAATGTCAAGATTTCCCATAATAAAAGTAGTTCCAGGGGCTTTAGAATTTTCTCCTGTCACTCTCTCTTCCAGAGAATGTTCATAAATGTATCCTTCAATATGAGTTGTATTAATAAAATTCTTCTTCATATTATTTTATTTCTCCTTAATTTTCAAAAATAACTTCTTTTCCTTTTTCTGTTATACGATAAATTACTGGGTCTTGAGAAACCTTTTCTACATATCCATCAGATACAAGTTTACGAATACTACCAGATACGGTGCGAGAAGAAATAAAAAGTTCTTCTGCAATATCTTTTGCTTTCCAAGTTTCTCTATCAGCATAGTCTTGTAAAAATTTAAGAATTAGCTTACCATTATCTGTAAAAGCAGGCTTATTCTTTTTATCAGAACTATTCTTAAAAGTATTCCAATAATCTTCTAAATTTTCAGGAAGAGGATTTGTAGAAAAATTACTTTCTACATAATCAATAAAATCAGATTTCAATGACATAAAATATACAACCTTTCTCATTTCTATATATATTATATCATTATTTTTTTATAAAATCAATTAAGAAATTTCATCTAAAAAAATTAATTCTTGAGCATAGGGCAGTCCTCGTGCAAAAGACATGAAAGCATCAGACCATTCAGTTAACTTATGATTACGACGCTGTCCTTTTGAACACATGCCTAAAAGATTTTCATAATTACAAGTCCAAGTCCTAGTTTGTAACCAACCTTCTGGTAACCAACGAATTAATTCTTTCCAATAACGCTTATCTTTTGTTTCATTATACTTTTGTCTTAAAAATTCTAATTGTTCAATAAAAAATTCTGATAATTGTTTAATTGAATTTTCTCCGGCAGGAGTAAAAGCATCTTCTTCTTGCTTATAATAAATTAAATCTGGATTAAAATCATCAGTTTCAAAACATTTAAGTGTAATTGGAGTAGATGCTAATTTATGCATTGTAGAAGTAGAGTTGCTTACAGTTCCTACTTTATAAGTATCCATTTCTTTCCACCAATATAAAGGAGCTGTAATATCTACAGATACAAAAATCTAACGCATAAATTTACGATGTTCAGAACCTGCTTTGATTAAACGCTATGCTAAAAATAAATCTTCTGGACCAATAAATGCACTTAAAAATGTATCATCAGGGCCCTCTTCTAAAGTTCCATTTTTTAAAAGCCAATCTATATAATGTTCATAACAACGTTCTGCATCTCTATTAGTAGGATATTCCTATTCCCAATTTGGATATTTTAAACTGGTCCAAGCAGATGCTATATCATCTAATTGATTAACATCCCAAATATTTGTAATACCAAACCAACTATCACTTTTATTCCAAGAGTTCATAGGATTTCGCATTCCTCGGAACGCATTTTCAAAATTATAAACTTTGATATTCTCAAATTTCATTATGAGCCTCCGAGCTAGAAATAGTCACTGTCCCACAAATATCCAAATTATCTTTATCAGTTGACATTCCAGTTAAAAATACTGTATCATAATTATTACTCTTAAAATCATCGATGGGTTTTGTTTCACAAGTAATTGAACTACCAGAAGAAGAGGTTGTTATAGTAGTATAATTATAAGGGTTAGTTGTTGTAGGATATGTATATGTCCAGTTATTTACTGACCTGCGGCCATCCCAATAAGCCTCATTTAATAAATCCTATAATTCTTCTTTTGTAAATTCAATTTTTCCATAATTATTTAGTGTAAAAACTTTAATCATAACATCACCTCATAGAATATCCATAGTCTTTTGCGTGATAAAATTCTTGCCAATATTGTTCTCTTTCATTTAATTGTAAAGGTTGACATTCTTCAATAACTTCAAATGTAAAATTTTCTGGACCAATTTCATACATTGCTGGATAAAGTTTATTACGTGTAGCTACTTCTGCGCCTATTCCACGTTTAATATGTTGACGCCATCTCTCAGCAATATTAACTGCTTGTCCAACATAACACATCTAATTTTTAATATTAGTAATTTTATAAATACCAGTATGCTATCCCTATCCAATAACTCTACCAACTAAATCAGTATAAGGTCTTTCATAATAACACTTATAAATTACTTTATTAAGAGGAAGGCTATCTCTAAAATAAGGCAATATTTCTCTTAATCTTTTAATCTCTACCTAATCACTTAAAGATAATTTTAAACGATAAAAAGAATCATCGTCTTCTTTTTGCTAAGTTCTTTTGGCTACTTCAATAGCTGCTGAAACTTTACTACGCTCATTTTCTAATTGATTTTTTAATTCATCAGTTTCTTGACGCAAAGAACCTAACTTAGAATATAATTTACTTGTCTATTCTTTAAAATCTTCTTTAGCATCTTCCAAAAGAGAAAGATAAGTTTTATTTATATCTTCTCTTCTTTGCTAAAGATTTTTACTTAAACGCTCCATTTCATGTTCATAGCTTTCTTGAGCGCTTTGTCTAGCAGTTTCATATATAGCTGCGGCCGCAGTTTTCTACTATTCAGTTAAATCTTTTAGATGTTCTTTAGTACGAGCAATTTCCTATTCTTTTAAATCAATATCTTTTATTAAAGTTTGTAAAATATCTCCACGCTGTTCTATTAACTACTAAATCTAGTTTGCCTAATCTTGCAAAGTATTAATACTTACTCTTAAACTATCTCGCTATATTACTAAAGCGGCATTAGATTCCTATATTTTTTGTAATTTTGGTTTTAATTTTAAATAGCAAATGCCGGCGCCCACTCCGCCTGCAGCTATAGTTAATAAAATTATAAAAATCATAATAAGAAAAAAAGGGACAGCTTTATGCTGCCCCTATAGACTTTATATTAAATTACTCTTCAGCAGTGGGATCAAAAGCCATACCAGCATCAGTCAGGCTTAGGAACTTAACCTGCTTATGAGTACCATCGGCAAGTTCAACCTCAGCAGGAGTACGAATGCCAAGACCCTTGCGCTGAATAGCGGATGTAAAAATACCATCAACGGAACGCTTCTCAAGACCGAGAGCATCAGCAACATCAGCAGCAGTTACATTCTGTCCATTAATCTGCTTCAAATAATTCAAAACCTTAACACTATTTTCCTTCATAGCCATAACAATAAATCTCCTTTAAATATATAAAATAAAATTATTTTTTTAAGTATCTCTACTTGATGTAAAAATTATATCAAAAAAATTTTTTTATGTCAAGAATTTTCTTCTAAAATTTCTTGAACTATTTCATCAACAATCATCATATCAAAAGGTGTTAATGAACCAGAAATTGACATAATTTCATCTTTTGCACGCAGAACTTCTGCATGATCTTCATTTGCTTCAATAATAGATTCTAGCTTAGCGATTCGTTCCGCAAGCTTTTTCATTTCTTTCTTTTTCATTAATTTTTCTTCCTTAATTTTTACAAGATTATTATATAATTTTTTTTAACTTTTGTCAATTGAAAGCGTTATAATATTTTGTCCACTTACAATAGGTATACCCAACTTTTGAGCAGCCTGATTTTTTGATGAATTAGATGTTGAGTCATTTGTAATAAGATAATTTACATTTTTTGAAATAGAAGATACAATCTTACCTCCATGAGCTTCAACAAATTCTTTTAATGCAGTTCTGTTTGTAAAAGGTGATACGGAACCAGTTACTGCAAATTTTAATCCATCAAACTCTTTATTATTAGCTTTTTCTTCTATTGGCAATATATTTAAAATATTATATAATTTATCTGCTTCTGTAAAATCAAATTCATGAATTTTTTTATTTGTAATATCACCAAAATCAGGTAATTTAGTAAAATTAAAATTCTCATCCACAGCTTTACGAAAAGCATCATAAGATTTAAAAAATTGAGCTAATTGTTTTGAAGCAGTTTGACCAATTTGAGGAATGCTTAATGCACATAAAAATTTATCTAATGAACATTGTTTACTATTTTCAATGGCTGTTAAAATATTATTTACAGAAGTTGGTCCAAAACCTGGCATTTTTATCCACTGAGAACGATATTGCTCAAGATTAAAAATATCTTCTAGTTTATTAATCCAAAATTCATCTATTAATTTTCCAAGAGTAGCTTTAGAAAGTCCGCGAATATCTAATCCAGATTTACCGCAAAAATGTTCTAATTTATTAATAAATTTTCCTTCGCAATTAGGATTAGAACAATAGAGTTCTTCTGTGTCAAAATTTTTTCTTCTAATAGTTTTTTCTCCACAAATAGGACAAACTCCTGGAATATGAAAATAATCTTGTGCTTTATCATCTTTCTCTGCACTATATATTTGAGGAATAATCTGATTAGCTTTATAAATTAAAAGATTTTCTCCAATAAATGGCTCTCCTAAAACTTCTTGCATAATACTTATATTATGTAAGTTTGCACGTTCAATGGTAGATCCATCTATTTCTACTGGTTTAAAAATAGCCACAGGTGTTAATACTCCGGTTCTACCCATTGTCCATTCAATACCTCTTAATGTAGTGGGGTATGTTTCATCGTATAGCTTATACGCAATTGCATTTTTAAAGTGATGAGCAGTTTCACCTAAAGATTTACCAAATTTAATATCATCATATTTTACAACAATACCATCATATGGAATATCTTCTGACATTTCAATAATATCTTGTTTTAAAAATTCATCAAATGTGCTATGTTGAATCCAAGGAACTATTTGAAAACCTAGATGATTACAGGCATCTAATTTATTACTTAGCCAATGATAATTATCAAATCCTTTAATAACATCCCAAACTATGAAAGTTAAATTGCGTTTAGCACATTCATTACTATCTAATAATCTTATACTACCTGCTGCAAAATTACGGGGGTTTTTATAATCATTAGCAAATTTTTGAAAATCACTTTCTAAACAAACAATCTCTCCATCAACAATCAATTCATCTTTATAATTAATTTTATTTGGAATAGATGGAATTACTAAAGCATTATGAGTAATATCTTCTCCAATATAACCATTGCCACGAGTCTCCGCAGATATCAATTTACCATTTAAATATCTTAAAGAACAAGTTAAACCATCACATTTAGTCATTATTAAAACAATATGATTATGAACAAAATTATCAACTTCTATAATATTTTTAGTTTTATCTAAAGATAACATAGGATGATTATGTTCTACTTTTTTTAATTCATTAACTACTTGATAAGAAATATTTTGAGTTGGAGAATGAGAAGGATAATAATGAGTCGCTTGTTCCCAATTAAGCAACTCAAAATACCATTTATCCCATTCTTCATCACTAATTTGTGGATTACCTTCATCATATGATTTAGTCCACTCATTTAATTGAGTAGCAACCTTATCCATATCAGTATGGCTCCAAATTGCATAATCATTTAATAATTCATTCATACTTTTGTCACACTCACAATTTGATTACCTTTAATAACAATTGTTCCAACTGAAGTTTTATTAACTACTTTTGCAATTTCATTTGCTTTAATACATAAAGAACTTTTATTACCACAAATTAAAATCATATCATTATCAGATACTAAACTTGCGGCAACAACTTCTTCACCCTTCGCACAAATATTACCACGTAAATTTCGACCTTGAATAGGTAATGCTTTCAATGCAAATCTACGCCCCATGCCATGTTTAGTAAATAGTGCTAAATCATCAGTTTCATCCCGCACAGGTAAAGCACAAATAACTTCATCTTCTGGCCGCAGATTAATTCCTTTAATGCCCATAGATACTCTTCCTGTTGGAGTAAAATCAGAACCTTTTACTCTTAATCCATAACCATTTTTAGTGAGTAAAATAATACTTTCTTGATTGGCTAAAAAGACAGAAACTAATTCATCATTTTCATGGAAATTTAAAGCTTTAATACCACTCTTCTTTTTTACAGAGATATAATCACTTAAAGCAGTTCTTTTTACATAACCTTGCTTTGTAACAAAAACAATATATTTATCATCTGTTTCTCTATAAATAGAATAAATAATAGTGGGTTCTTCTTGAGGTTCCATGCTGACCAGAGCACGAACAGGTGTTCCCTTAGAAGTATTATTTCCTTCTGGAATATCATCAACAATTAAACGATACATATTGCCTTTATTGGTAAATATCATAAGGCTATCTACGGTATTAGTTCTTAAAACCATATTAGTTATATCGTCTTGTGTTTTAATTCCTTTTCCTCCCCGCCTTTGAGACCTGAATGAAGTAGCCGGTATGCGTTTAATATTGCCGCCTTCTGTGAATACGACAACACATTTTTCTGGTGGGATTGCGGCAATCTTTTTTTCTTCATTATTTTTAGGCTCCTCAATTTGAGTTAATTCAGTACGTCTTTCATCGCCATATTTATTTACAATATTATTTAAACGTAACCATAATTCATCTACTGGATTAGCTAATATTGCATTATAATGATCAATATCGTACTGGAGACTTGAGCATTCCTCTTGCAATTCAATTTTTTCTAAATTTGCTAAACGACCTAATTTCATTTCTACGATAGCATGAGCTTGGTCTTCTGTAAATTTATATTTATTTTGTAGTTGAGTTTTTGCATCCGCAGCTGATTTAGACTGTTTGATTAAAGCAATAATATTATCAATATCTTCTAAAGCTTTTAATAATCCTAAATTAATATCTAATTTACGTTCAGCCTTTTTTAAATCAAACTCAGTTTCTCTTTTAATACATTCCGTATTATGTTTAACATAAATTTTACAACAATCTTTTAAATTTAATTCAGTCGGAGTTTTACTTACAAGACCAACCATATTATAAGAGAAAGATGTTTGTAAATCAGTTAATTTAAATAATTGAAAAATAATCTTATTTAAATTAGCATTCTTTTCACATTCAAGAACTAAACGAAATCCCTTTTTACGAGTGCTTTCATTACGAATATGTTTAATCCCTTCAATATCTCCATTATCACAAACTTTACCAATTTGTTCCATAAGAGCTTCGGTAGCAACACCATAAGGAATTTCATAAAATACAATATTATTATTTTCAATATCGTATTTTCCTCTAATTTTAACGCTACCTCGGCCAGTTCGCATTATATTGGGGATGTCATTTTTATTAATAATAATTCCACCTGTTGGAAAATCAGGTCCAGGTAACATAGGTTCTTTGCCATTAATATAATCATTAATAGCTTGTGCTACTTCTCTTAAATTATGAGGAGCCCAATTACAAGCCATGGCAACGCCAATACCAGTATTAGGATTACAAAGTAAATTAGGAAAATAAGATGGCAATGTTACAGGCTCTTCTTTAGTTTCAGAATAATTAGGAATTGTATTAACAACTCCTTTTTTCATTCCTACTAACATACCATCTTCTACCAAGGTAGATAATCTTGCTTCTGTATAACGATATGCCGCTGGACCATCTCCATCACGATTTCCTTTTGAACCATGAAAATCAATTAAAGGATAACGCATTACCCACTCTTGAGATAATCTAACTAATGCACCATAAATAGAACTATCTCCGTGAGGATGCCAATCAGCCATAACATTACCAACAATATTAGCACATTTCACATGGGGCTTTTTTGAGCTAAAACCTTCATCATATGCACCATATAAAATTCTTTTTGCTACTGGCTTTAATCCAGAGGTTGCATCGGGGATGGCTCTATCTGTGTTAACAGCAACCGCATATTCTATAAAATTAGTACCAAGTTCAGTGACAAGGTCAGTTAGAATCTCGTTTGCCATAAAGTGTTTCCATCCTTTCTTTAAAATCTTCCATCGCTTCTTCGACAAAATAAAGTTTTGTTAAAACCTCTTCCTTAGCTTCATCAGTCATTTTTTCGGAATAGTCTCCCCAATTTCTATATTGACCCTGTTTATATTGACCAACATAAAGAATATCTCCCCATTGGTTTCTTGCAGTGAGTCTATTATTCAGCATTATACTGAGCCTCCTCACTATGCTCTTTAATATAAACCTTTCGAGGGGTCACCGCTGTTCCCATTAAATTATCAAATAATTTTCTTGCGGCTTCAATATCATTAATTGTCACTTGACGAATAATTCTTTGTTCGGGGTCTGTTAAAGTTTCTTCTGTTTCTTCAACATCCATTTCGCCAAGCCCCTTCATCCGGTTTACTTTATAAGATTTGCCACTATTAGCTTTACGATATTCTTCTAAAGCTTCATCGTTTTTAATATATTTGTATCCTTTATTAGTGGTAATTTTATAAAGAGGTGGAACACCAGCATAAACAAAACCATCTTCAATTAATTGAGGACAGAAATTCCAAATGAATGTATAAAAAAGATTTTTAATATGAGCACCATCAACATCAGCATCACTCATAATAATAATTTTTCCATAACGAATTTTATTTTTATCATAAGATACTTTCATAGTTTTAGGATCAATCTCTAAACCAAAAGCATCCATCATGGTCATTATTTCTGCATTCTTTTGGATTTTATCAATACCAGCTTTATGAGTATTAAGAATCTTACCACGAACAGGAAGTACAGCTTGAAATTCATTATCTCTAGCAGTCTTCATATTACCAGAAGCGCTATCACCCTCTGTAATATAAATTTCACATTTCTTGCGGTCTTTACTAAAACAATCAGCTAATTTAGAATCAAAGCGCAAAGCCTTTTCTTTTTTAGCTTGTTTTTCACGAATTGAATCTCTAGCTTTTTGTGCAGCTTCCCTAGCTTTTTTAGCCATTTTAGCTTTATCCGCTATAGCTTTAATTTCTTTTTCATTTTGAGTGAACCATATGCGTAATTCATCTGCAATCGCCGCAGTAAATGGTGTCATTTCAAGCTTAGTAATTCTAGTTTTAACTTGAGCATCATATGCTACATTTGGAGCCGTAATATTAAAGACAATATATAGTCCTTCTTGAATATCATCACCAGAAAGATTATCTTCATTATCTTTAAGCCATTTCTTTTCTTTAAAGAATTTATTAAATTCTCTTGTGAGTAAGGCTTTAATTTGAGTAATATGAGGCCCAACAGAAGTTAATCCAGTGTTTACATATGGGACCATGGTCATTGAATAGTTAGACGTATAAGTCATAACCATATCAATTTTATTTTTTCCATTTGTAAAATTTAAATTAAAACGATTGTTAATTAATTCTTTACCTGTAACAGCTTCATCTACTAAATCACTCAAACCATTTGTAGAATAATAAGTAGTTTTTTCTCCATTATTATCTAATTCTATAGTTAGACCAGGACAAAGGGCTGCTACAGTTTTAAATAAAACTTTAATTTCATTTACATTTACTTCTGGATGTGTAAAGAATTCTTCACTTGGTTCCCATTCTACACAAGTTCCATTTTCAAAATCTTTAGCTGTAAAAATTTCTCGTTTATTAAATTCACCTTCAACAAAATAACAACGCTCTACTTGCCAATTACGATAAGTATAAACATCTAACCAATGCGAAAGAAAAGTTGTTATCTTAGAACCAATACCAAAAGAACCTAATGATGTACCTTCATAAGTACCATCTTCTCTATATTTGCCTGAAGTATTTAATACACTAAAAGCTGCTTCAAGAATTGTTTTTCCATCTTCTCTAAAATTATTAGGAATAAATCCTTGACCATAATCTCTTACACGACACATTTTACCATTTATTGCAACTTCAATTTTATTTCCATGACCTAATCTAAATTCATCTACTGCATTAGAAAAAATTTCTACCAATAATTGAGTTGCATATGTTGTATCTCCTGCATATACCCCAGGGCGCAAACGAGTAAATTCAAGAGGTGATAAACTTTCTATTGAATCTTCATTATATAATGTTTTATCAATCTTCATTTAAATTCTCCTCAATTTCGTTTACTTTATTTTTAAGTGTTTGTAATATAAATACAACTTCAAGAATATCTGTTGTCTGATTGGTTAAAACATTAATAAAATCTTGTGAATAAATTAATTTTTTAATATTATTTAAAAATTCTTGAGTTATTTCTAGCTCCATTAATCATTCACCTCATCCATTATCCATTCTTCATAATTATAAATTACATCTATAATATCTTTACCTAATCTCCCATCTTCAATCATATGACGAATATATTCTAACATAGCAAATGCTCGCCACTTATACATTTTATACTAAGATGGAGCATCTTCCACTGCTTTTTTCCATTCCATTCCTGTACGTTTCTCTCGCATTACACGATTATAACTTTTTAAAAATGTTTTTTCTTTTTCATTCATAATATTATTATACCATATTTTTAAAATTGATTCAACCTTTGACTGTCTGACCAAGTAAATGCTCTATAAGAAGCTAATCGCATTAAAGCGATATATCTACCAAAAACAGAAGAATTATTCCAACGATTTCTCATACGTTCCCACTGTTTTTGAATATAAGGATAATCTAATTCTTTTAAAAAAGGTAAAAAAGTAGATTCATCATAAATATCTATCATATTTTTAATTTCTTCTTTAGAGTATTCAAAATAATAAGAATTATTTTGACGCTTATAATATTGATTATTTAGAAGCTAATTTGTCTGCTAACTCATTCCATTTATCTCCTGAGTGACCTTTTACTTTTTTTAATTCAACTCTATATCCATTCTGCCAATGCTTATAAAAAGGTTGGATTAAATCTAAATTTTCAGGCGTTTTATTATCTGCCTTTAGCCATCCTTTATTTGCCCAATTAAACATCCAAGAGGAAAAAATATTTATACAATATGCGCTATCAGAATATATTATTGGAATACTGCTATTAGATGACTAAGTCCCGTATCTTAAAAAAGCCCATAAAATGGCTTTAAGTTCTTCTCTATTATTAGTTGTCTCTTGGCAATATTCAGTATGAGTAGTAATTAAATTTTCATTATCGTCTAATATAATTACTGCAAAACCTCCTGGCCCACCTGGATTAGAACGACAGCTACCATCTGTGTAAATAATCATTATTTTTTTAACTCCACATCTTTTGGTAAATATAATAAAATTACATTATCAGGCAATAATTGTCTAATATGTTCAAATACTTGACGAAAAGTATCATAATCATATGTAAAATCTGGCATACAAATTCTAATAACATCTCCAGGTTTAAGTTCATTTACATTAAAATTTAATTTTTTTAATGTAATGTCTTTAATCTCAATCATAATATGCTCCTTTAATTGACATATCATTATATTTTTCTTATTATATATATTATACAATATTTTTTAAATAAAAACAATAAAAAGGGTTTGAGAAAAATCCCAAACCCTTTTTATATTTAGATACCATAATTAATATCTATGTCTTCATTTAATGGAGCATCCCCATTATCAACATCAGCATTTAATTCTGCCATTACTGTTTCAAATTTAATACCGTTCTTTGTATTTTCTTTTGTTGATTTATTATAATAAAAACACTAGCTTACACCATATGCGCCCCAAGGTAAACTAATCATAGCTGTTAACCAAGGTAAAGAACCAGTATAATCTTTCCAAACACAAAATGCTGCTAGTGCTAAAAAAGCAAGTGTTACTATCCATATGAGAATAGACTCTTGGACTAATAATACTTTACTAAATGCTTTTTTAGATTTTTTCTTCGCCATTTAAAATACGATAAAGAACAGTAACAAATTCCTCACGAGTTAATGGTTTACGATACATTTTACGTCCTTGAGAATCTCCCTTAATATATTTTTTAGATTCAGCCCATTCACGAGCTTTTTCAGAATAAGATTCAACGTGCTCATCTGCAGCTAAATCTTCTAAATAAGCATTCATTAATTCTTTAAATTTATCAAGAGTCATATCTTCATCCTCCTCAATTGGTTTAGTATATTTTTTAGTATAATTTAAATGTATCCATCCTTCTCCAGTATATCCCCATCCAGTAGAAGAGGTTTTAGAAATATGAACAATAGTATCATTATAATATTTTTTAACAATATTATAATTAGTCCCCGCACCTTTGCGGCAATTTAAATAGCCATCATCAGATTTAATGATAACATCGTAATTAACTTCTGTTATTTTATCTTCTACTTTTGGAGTTGTGCCTGGATTTTTTATTACCCAGTAGTATTTAACTTGCTTTTTAAATAAAGAGTAATCTCCTTGGGTTCTAGCTAATTTAGTAGATGCTGGGTCATTAATAAAAATTGTATTACCAGAGATTTTCCATACAACAATATAATGTCCACTTCTAGTCCAATTACCTTTACCCATACAAGCAATTACTAAATCACCATTATCTACAGCAGTTTTTGCTTGAGTATGATAAGATGCAGTAGAATTGCCATAAATATTAGCACTATTTAATTGTGTGCATTTTAATCCATATCTTTTAAAAGCAGGAACAAAGTATGAATAATATGTTCCAGAGTTTAATGCTTTATAACCATTCTTTAAAGCCCAAGCACATTCTGTTTTTGGTGTAACATTTTTATCAGCCCACGTTGCTAAAATCATAGCAGCACTACTGGGGCCGCAACCTGAACCGCCAATAGTGCTGCTTTCACCTTTTACTGCATAAGGTATGTTTTTCCAACGAGGGTCTGTTTGAAAATATGAAACTGGTTGTTGTGCCATATTTTCTTCCCTCCTTATAATAATTTTAAACGTATTAACCACTCTGATAAAGTTTCTGTTTCCATTTCATTTTTAAAATGTTTTTGACGTTCTTCATTATATATCTAAATTATATATTCAATAGAAGCTGAATTCCAATAATCCCAAAAAGGTTTTATATACTAAACAAATGCTTGTTCTGTATATAATATTTCTTTTGGATGCATTTTCCATATCGAAGAGTGTAAAATAAAATAATGATAAATAGTTAACTAAACAATTTTATATTCTAAATTCTTTTGTTTTTCAATGGGTAATGTTTTTATAAAATCATGAGCATAAGCACAAGCTTTAATAAAATCAATTGCATTATTAAAACGATATTCTCCTTCATTTTTTCTAGTAATACTATCTTTTCCCCAACGCCAAACATAAGATATAATATTTAAAAATCCAATTTTATTAGCACATTCTGCCGCGATGCTTAAAAAATAAGTATCTTCATGCACTCTTAAATCAGGATGAAATTTTATGTTATTTTCTAAAAGAAAAGATCTTTTAAACATTTTACCGTGCATCCAAGTATTTTCAACTTTATGTGTAATATAAATCATTTGATTATTCTATAAATTATAACTTTCTTCTAACCAAAGAGTTTTTAAAATATCCCAATCTTTTTGCTACATTTCTTGAAGCATTGCTCCTAAACTACCTACATTATGTAAACTATCATCAGCATCACAAAACATTACATATTTTCCAATTGCATTGCTAAGACCAAATTGTCTAGCTACTCCAGGCCCTTGATTTATAGATAAAACCTTTTGTTGTATAGTAATATCTAATAAATGAAATTGAGATAAATCTATAGGTTTTGTACCATCTCTAACAAGAATAATTTCAATTTTGGATAAATCAATACCTACTTGATTATTAATACTTGATAATAAAGGCATTAATTTTTTTTCAGTTTCTTTATAACTAGGAATTATGATTGACAATATTATATTATTTTCCATATATTTATTCCTTATAATAAATTTGCTAATTCAGCTATTTTACTACGGTGAATTTGCTAAAGTGTTACTTCACCATAAAAATTATGTCCTCTAAATATCTTAGATATTCTACGCATACCGTTATTTGCGCCATCATATTCTATTAAATCCACTTGACTTTCAGTGTCACCATCAAGTATCATAATACAATCTTCGCCTACTCGCTATAATGCAAGTTTAGCAAGAGTGATATCTAAATTCTATGCTTCAGTTATATAAATACCAGCATTCATTCCAGAAGTATCATAACCTCTAATATCACTCATAGGTAAAAGAATTAATTTATTTTCTTCAATTAAACGCAAAACAGCCTCTTGTCCACCTAATTTACTTGATAGCATATTGCCAATTTGAGCATCTAATAATTTTTCATTTTTATCTCCTGGATAATAACCAAGTTTAGCCGCATTGCGAGTAGCTACAGTATTACAAAAAACAATTATTTTATCTATGCGATTATGTTCTAATAAATAAAATAAATATCCAAGAGCTAGATGAGATTTTCCCGCGCCAGATGGACCTCGCAGCATAGTAATTTGATTATTTAATAAACTATCAGCGGCCATTGCCTAAAAAATATCATCTTTATAAGGTTTAATATTTCCAAACCAATCACTGTCAAAAGTTTTATATTTAAGTGGTCTAAATTCAGATCCGGTCCAACATAAAGTATCTACTCTATCTCCACGGCAATCCCAGATATTAATATATTCATTTGTTTGAATATTTGGTAAATTTAAATGACCTTCATAAAGTAAAGCTAATTCTTCATCTGATAAATCTATATCTTTATAACCTGTATAATTATCAGGTTCTATAATAATACTTTTTACTTCTATAGGTAAAAATACCGAAGCTAATTGTTTCATTGCTAAATCATTAGTATAAAAAATAATTTTATCAGATAAGTCTTCTGTCAATATTTGATTATTTAATGCATAAAGTATAGATGCGATAATTTTTCCATCATTGTTTAATTCTAAATATCCAAAATCTTTAGAGATATTATCTGTATAGATTAAACATATATATTCATTAATATGTTCATCTAAGAGATGAAGAAGTGTACGAGCTGTATGTTTTATTCTAGCATCTTTATTTTGTGATACTTTGATTTTTTCTAATTCTTGCAGTGTAATAGAACTAATTACCACTATAGATTCACTGCTCTATTGGAATAAATCTTCATTTAATAATAATAAACTGCTTGTATCATAAATATTAAAAATCATCTTCTTCATCATCCTCTTCTACTTCATTTGGAATTATAAATCCAATTTGATTTACAGGTTCTTCACCTAATTCATTTTTTAATTTCTCTAATTGATTAGTGTCTTTCTAAATAGTTAATACCATTGGACTTTTTCTTAATTCAAGGTATTGCAATAATAAATTTATTATTCCATCACCTAATGGCACTATCCATTGAGTAAATATAACACCTAAGATAAAAGCTATTAAAAGTTTAATAGGCAATCACCCCTTTAAATAATCCTATATATTTATAAAAAATATTTAAAGATATTTAATCTATATTGTCCTTATTGCGGTTTGCACGAATACGTTTATAAAATTCATCTTTATTTTTTAAATACTGCTATAAATTTTGTTGTTCATTTTTTAAAGTATCTTTCATTAGATTTAATTCATCTTGAATTTGTTGACGCTAATGCTCTAGCATATTTTCCATATAACCGTGTGAATCATATTTTTTACTTTTGTTTACTGAATAATATAGTTGATTAAGCGCAGCTAATTTATGTTTTAATTCATTGCGACGATATTGAAATAATTTAATAATAGCTCTACGCTATGCTATATTAATTCCAGTTTTTTCATTTTGCATATCTGTGTCTTCTGGAGCACAATGTGCAATACCTGTAAAATATTGACCTTCATATTCAATAATATATGTAGATACTCCAGAGTCTTTATCATATAAATAATTATGTTCCATAATAAAAATTCCTTTTTCTTTTAATTATACTAAAAGAAAAAGAAAAAGGCAAATTTAAATTAAAATTTGACACTAGAAAAATTTTTTAATATAATCAATATAGAAAATTTTTGGAGGTATTTTTTATGTGTAATATATATAATATTTTATAGTGGAATAGAAAATAAAAATTAATAAAGGAAGTAAATAAATGATATTTCATGATTGTACTCAATGCACGAGTGAATGTCGGTTACAAACTTTTGAAGCTGTCAGAGATGAATTTTCATCCATTGACAGCTTTAAATATAATTCATAGATTCACTCTAAACCCACGAATTTATTATTGGGTTTAACAAATAGATGTAATTTATAGTGTAATTATTGTTTTGTAGATTAGAATATTAAAGATATGACTTTTGAGATTGCGGATTAGGCTATTTAGTGGAGTTTATCTAATTGTCAAAATGAAGAAAAACCAACAATAGGTTTTTTTGGAGGCGAACCTCTTTTAAAATTTAAAGAAATAATTGTTCCTATTTGTTAGAAATATAAAGATTTAGTAAATTTTAGTATTACGACTAATGGTGTTTTATTAAATGAAGATATAATTGATTTTTTCTGTGATTATGAAATAATACCATTACTTTCTTTTGATGGAATTCCCTCAGTATAGAATAATTAGCGTTCAAATTCTTTTGATAAAGTCAGAAAGAATATTCCTTATCTTTTATTACGGTTTCCTCAAACTACTATGCGTGCTACTGTAACAAAAGAATCAATTCCTTATTTATATGAAACTGTTTTAATGGCAGAAGAATTAGGATTTGAGTCTATTTTTTTCTGTGAAAATGCATATGAAGATTGGGATCAAGAAATCGAAATTTATTTAGAAGAATAGTTTAAAAAAATAGGTTTATATATTTATAAAAAATTAAGGAATAAAGAAAAAGTTATAAAAATTCAACCTTTTAATAGAATTTTTTCTAGTTTATATAAACTTCAATAGAATAAATTATTTTTTGATAATACTATTTTAAGATGTGGATTAGGAACTACTTCTTGCGCTATTACACCTGATGGTGATATTATACCTTGTCAAGAAAAAATTTCAAATTATTAGTATACTATTGGAAATATTTATACTGGAATCAATTTCAATTTACATAAAAAATATTTAATAGATTATTTTAATAAAATAAATAATTTACAATGTGATAAAGGTTGTTCTGATAGAGATAAATTAATTTGTTTATCTCATTTATGTCCTTCTCGCTTAGAAGATTTAAATTATACATTTTCAACAGCATCTTGTGTTTTTTCTCGGATGGCAACAAAAATTTGTGCAAGATTATTCTTCTTATGTAGCTATAGTTGTGAAGATAATATTAAAGAATATTGGGGTGAAGAAGAATGATAGAACGCAGATTTAGACCTATTAAAGTTAGAACTATTATATTTACAGAAGCTTGTCCATTAGATTGCCGTTATTGTAGTTTTAAAAAAGATGATACCTTTGGAACTAAACGAGATCTTACAAAAGAAGAACTTTTTAATTTAATAGCTGATTATGATAAGCAAGATGATGTAAATGCTGTAAACACTAGAATTTTATTTTCTGGTGGTGAGCCTTTTTTAAAATGGAGTTGGATAAAAGAAATTATTGAAAAATATTAGCATAGATTTTCTTACTCTTTTAATACTTCTGGCTATCTTTTTACTGAAGAAATTTTAGAATTTTTATCTCATTATGAAGTAGATTTTAATTTATCTGTAGATGGAAATGAAGCTTTAACCAATTACCTACGTCCAGTTGTTAATACTAAATATAAAACAGGCTATATGAAACAATTTAAAAAAATTGTTTCAAATTTATTATATTATTTTCCAATGACACCCTTTAAAGCTATTGTTAATGCTAGATATGTAGATTTGTTGTATTAGACATATCGTTTTGCAAATGATTTAGGTTTTCCTTATTTTTCTTTTATTTTAGATTTTAATAATAGAAAAAGAGAAATTTATAATGAAAAACAAAAAGAAGCTTATTTAGAATGGACAGATAAACATACTAAAATTTTACAAGAATAGTTAGATTTAATTGTACAAGATATTACTACTAATTTTTTAATGAATAAAAAAAGAACTCAAATATTAGAATTTAATAAAATAATTTCTTTTTTATTTAATGAAAAAAACTTTTCTCCTGAAAATATGCAATGTCAGTTATTTAATAATCGTTCGCTTTTAACTTTATATAATAATAACGATAATAAAGAATCTGAACAATATTGTTTAAGTGGAGAGTTCTCTGATATATCAGTATTACGACAAGAGCTTATGAATCAATATAATTCTTTAAATCATTAGTGCTTATTAGATAAAGATTGTCCAATTTTTGAATATTGTTGTACAACTTGTTGTATTCAAATAGGATATTTAAAAAATTAGCAATTTTTTAATTTTGATGAATTAGAATGTATTGTTATAAAAAATTGTTATAAAGCAGTTTTAAAATTATTAGATATAAGTAATGAATTTTGTAAAAATTCATTTTTATATTAGCAATATGTTTTAGATATGATGAAAGAAGGAGGAAATAAAATTGGCGACTTTTCCTTCAACTCCTAAATGTGATGACTGTCATAATGGAAATAGCTGTAGTAATAGAAATACTGGTGGATGTCATGGATGTAATACTTGTAATTCATCTTGTTAGACTATTTGTGAAGTAGGATATCAAACAATAAGTAAACATCCTGATGTTGGTGATTTTGTATGGTCTGAAGTACAAAAGGATATGCTTTTAAAAGATTATTTAACAGCGAAAAATTGGAATAAATTAATTCAAAATTTAGAAAAAGCTGAATCTATTGGATAGGCAAAAAGGCAAGGTAGTGCTGGTTCAGCAACCCTCGTTGAACCAAATGAAGTTTTTTATGCAAAATACTATAATGAGATTCAAAAAAAATTATCAGGTTTTGAAAATGCATATTTTAGTCCTGTAGATAAAGATGATATTATTACTGCTGCCAGAATAAATGCTATTCGCTCCTCTTATTTAAATGCAAAATTTAAATCAAGTGTTTGTGATATATGTAATACATCAGAACAAAATTGTGCTTGTAATTGTAGCTGTTCTTGTGCTTGTAGTTGCAGTTGTGACTGTGGCCCTTGCTCTTGTCCTTGTTCCCATCCTTGCAATTGTCAAACTAATTCATAATATTAAAAAATTTTGAAAAGTGATTTTAATTTTGGATTGCGGATATGTTGGCCCTGGCCGGCCGTAGCAGATATTTTTCTCACGTGTGTGCGTGTATGCAAAAAATCCTCGTGCATTATGCACGAGGATTTTTATTAACCATAATAGCCTCCATCAGGAGGATCTCTACGATATTGCCAATCTCTAGGACAAGCAATATTCATCCAACTAGGTCCGGAGCATTTTCCTTCATGAACACAACGAGCACACTGTCTTCTTTTATATTCATCAACTTTTAACCAAGTTTCATAAGGCTTAATTTTAGTAACATCGGGTTCGACGCAAACATCGTGAGGAGTAGTTCCTTCTTCAATTAAATGCGCACTCACCCACTCAGCTTTCATCTCTTGGATAATATCATTTAAATTACAAGGATAACAATCGTGAGCATCCATTGCAACATTATACATCCAAAAGTTATTTTCAAAAAAATGCTCTTTTTGATGAGTGTGTCCAAAAAGATTAAGAGTCATTTGTTTAAGAAACTTATCATTATTTCCAGTAAGAGAAGGAAAATGGCTCATATAAAAATGATATCCTTGATGTTTTAAATAAATAGAATTTTTTGTTTCTACTACATTAGCAAGAGTTTGATAAATCTCCCATCTACGATCAGTGTCGTGATTGCCTCTTACAATATGAAATTTACCATTCATTTGTCGCATTAAATTAGTTGTAAGAGTCATATCAGAACCAAGCATTAAATCACCAAGAATATATACATCTTCGTCTGGCCGCACCATAAAGTTATGACGTTCAACAATGGCAAAATTCATTTGTTCAACAGATTCAAAACCACGAGCTTTCCAAATAAATTCTCTATCATGATTTAAATGCCAATCTGAACAAGCCCACACATGAGGAAGTTCACCAAGAACAATTTTATTAGTCATTTATCATTTCTCCTATAATATGATAATTATAAGGGTCAAATGTAGGATTTGTAAAACTCTTATACATATTCTTTAAAACATCTTCTGGAACTCTAGCACGGCCTTCGCGCAAAGCATTTCTCTGCAAACAAGTTTCTAAAGAAGGATGAAAATAATAAATATTTACATCAATCTTATCTAAACCATGAAGTGCATTTAAAAGTTTGCTACGCGAAGGCCAATGAAGATGCGTGGCATCAGCAATAGTATTTTTGTGATTAGAAATACCTTCTTGAATTTCAGTAATATATTTACGCCAAACCTCTTTTTCTTTATTAAAATAAGAATCAGAATCTTTTAAAAGAGAAAATCTTACATCATCCCGAGATACATATTTGCAATCTTCCCAGTAACTAAGAAGTTCTTTAGCTTTATGAGTTTTTCCCGATGCAGGACAACCTGACATAATCCAAAGACTCCTGGGCCTCTTCAGCAAAACTTCCACTATTAAACGCCTCCCTAAACTTAAATTCTTCATCTAAATTTCGTGTTTCTACATGATTGATTTCAGCTTTACACCAGGGGCACCACATCTTTTTACGATGATCTTTTCCGTGCTGAAAACCAACCTTTCTGCGGACTGGAATTCCACTTCGTCCACAATTTATACACCAAAACTTATGTTCCTCATATTTAGCCATATTACCACCTCTTTAATGATTTGCCATATACTCTTCAAATTTATCAGAGTAATCATAACCCTTATTAGGACCAATTTCATACCCTTCATCAATCATGGTTCCAATAGCTTTATAACAAACTCTATTAGTAGATTTCTGTTTAGCCTTGACGCAAAATCCCATCTCAACCATTTCATTTAGAAGTCTTGCGGCCTTCTGGTTAGTAAGTCCTACAAGACGCATATCAAGAGCCTTCATTTCATCTATATTCATTTCTCTTGGATTTTCCATCAAAACACAAGAAAGAATAGTTTTCATTTCACTATTGAAATCAGCAGAATATTTAGAACGATTACCTCTCATAAATTATCCTCCATAATAAAAATAATTCGTTCACAAAAATTATCTCTTTCTTCTTCTGTAATTTTTTTCCATTTCCAGCACCAAGATATACGATTACAAATCCAATCAATAGAATATTGTTTAACAGGTTTAAAATTTTCATATTCAGAAAGAGCTTTATTAAGCTGTTTTGAGTAGTTCATAAAATACCATTCCTTTCATTTTCTATATATATTATACTATAAATTTTTATAAAAATAAAATAAGTCTCCTAATTAACTAGGAGACTTATTTTTTATTTAATCCATTAATTTACAAAAAGGTTTCCAAACGGGAGTATTATATCCTATATTTTGTTCATAATAAGCAAGACATTTTCCTTTTATGCAAGGTGCAAATTCTTCTTCAGTCCATTCAGCATTTTTCATTTCAATAACTACTTTTGGATTTAATTCACTTTGATAATAATAAGCTGAAGTGATTTTACGAAATGGACAAAGTTTTACAGATTGCTTTTGAGGAAAAGGTTTTTTAACTGTAGGATAATAATGTTCTAATGCTTGTTCTACTCTAAATACTGGAATTAATTTTGAACCATTAGTATAACACTGTTTTTTATCAATTATAGAATAATTTTCAAGAAAATCTTCTATTTTATCAGGGAAAGTCATAGAATCACTCATTATCTTCTACCTCCTGAGCTTCTTCGAGGTCAGGCTCTGCGGCGAGGTCTTTAGCGATACCTTCAAGCACTTTAAAATTGAAGTTCTTATGCTTATAAGCGCAGAACTTAGGCTTATCAACAATTCTTACAACTACACCTTCTCTAATATGAGTTTTACCAATAGGGTCAGGACCATCATAAAACTCTTCAGCCTTTGCCTTAATCCAGTCTCCAGCAGTACGATAATTATCTACATTTACAGAAAAATCAGTACGGTCATAATCAGAAGGAATGATACCTCTCCAAAGAATAGGAACAGATTCTACTCCCATCTGCTCACACCGATACCGCATATAATCAGGGGGATATTCAACAACATGACCATCTTCAGTGGTTTTAGTCATACGATATACAAAAAGACGAGACTGCGGCAATTCTACTTCAAGAGCAAAATCACCATCATCATCTCTGCCATAAAGCATTTTCTTACCATCGGGGTCGCAACCATAAGAAAAAGTGGTAGTAGATCCATACTGCTTAGAAAAAGCCTTATCACTTACTTTACTATTAGATACCTGTGGCATAATAGGAATTCCATTATTAGTAAATCCGCAAACTTCATAATAAACAGTTTCACCCTGGAATAGTTTGCCTTGAAAAGCAAGTGCGTGCGGTTCACGGAAACTATTATCACCATAGTATCCGCCCTTTTCAAAATCATTAAGAACAGTTCTACGAGTACCAGTTACATAACCATATTCATAAATAGGAGTACCATCCCGCCGCAAAATACGGTCCAGCAGAGTACGCTTATAGCCTGAAAGCTTTGGTAGATAACCAGTTCTCTGAGAAGTGCCATGTACCTTAAGGGTAATTTCAATTAAATCTCCTTGCTTAAAATCTCCAAGATGATAAGCAAGCTGTTCAGTATCAACGTGCTGAGCAAAAAGAGGAGCAATATCTACAGTGGTCTTACGACCTTTATTACCCTTTACTCCAGAATGTCTATTAGAACCTCTAGGAATATACTTACGACAAATATCATGACCATTAACTACATCAATATGATCGCCAATTTCAAATTTAATTTCACCAGTATAAGCAAGAGATTCTAGAGGCATAAACAAACCTTCAGAACGCTCACCACGCAGTTTCATTGCGCGAATATTGCGCTTATTAGGGTCAAGATAACCTCCAATATTATTACCATTTTCATCCTTCTTGCGCACGAGATTATTATAATCACAATACTCTTGGCTTAACTGGAGGTCAGTTGGGAAGAAAATACCAAAATCACCAAGCTGAACATCGAGTCCAACAATTACATTTTGACCAAAAATAACCGCACACTGAAGTCTATCCGCATTAGAATGAGGATGAAGTTCATTAATTTTTACTACATAACCGCAATGCTCGCTCATTTAATTTTCCTCCTCATTAATATAAATTTTATCAAAATACCAACCTAAATAAGTAGTTTTTTTATTTATTGCTTTTATAACTTTTTTTTCAACTGTTTTATATTGTGCTTCTGGATGATTATGTTTAATTTTACTCCAAGCCCAATTAATAGCTTCTTTATAAGAATAAAATGTATGTGGTTTAGCTTTAGGGTCGTTACTATGACGAGTTTTAATATAATAATCCTTTTTAGGAATTATAATTTCTTCAATAGGTTCAGGTTTATGAGCTTCTTTTTCAGGGAAAGGACAGGTCTCAGGGGGCTGACTAATATAAATAAAATCCATTAAATCCTTTAAAAGAATAGCATCATCTAAAGGATCATGTGTTTGCTCAGATAAATCAGATTTAAAATAAGATAATGCTTGATGAACTCCGATACTTTTTACATTAAAATATTTTCTTACTTTAATAGAATCATCAATAAGAGATTCTGCAAGAGTAAGAATTTGCTTTTTTAATTCTTTATCCGCAATTTGTTGAGCAGTCTTCTCTAAAAAGATTTTATCCATATCTCCATAAACGTGAAAAAAAGAAGGCTCAGGATTGTCCATAAGAATAATAGAAATCCAAGAGAAAAAATCATTAAAAGCTTCTTCGGCATCTAAAGCATCTTTTCCCATTTCTTTAGAGATACCTGTTAAGTTGGTAATGAAAGGGGTAATATGATCTTTGCGTGGTGGCCGCACGAGGCAATCAAAATCGCCATATTCACATGAACATCCAATAGCAATAATATTACTTTTAAATTGAGTAGCTTCAAAATCAAGATAAAAATCCATAGGACCACTCCTTAATATTTAAATGTAATAGTAGTTCGTTTTGTAATAGGTAATAAGTGTTGAATTTTTTCATGTGCGCTAATATAATATTCTTCTATCCGTTGGTCTGCAGTTACTTCAATAAGAGGGGCATCATTGTCATTTGAATCTTCTATTGTAATAGTTGTAAAATCAATTTTAAAACGTTCAGTTAAGATATCTTTTAAATCTTGAGAACTTAGTTTAATTGTGCCAGTCATTTGTTTTCTACATCCTTTTAAAAAATCTATCATATGTTTTAAAATTTAATGGTAATTGTAGTTTCTGGAGGTTTAGAAATCTTCATAACAATTTTACCTTCATATTCAATAACAGAATCATTTGTTCGTTGAGAAATATCTATGGAATAAGCATTTACATGGTAGTATTCTGAAAGAATCTTTTTCAACTCATTTGCAGTAATAGAAATTTCACCTGTCATTAATAAATCTCCTTCCAACCATTATGTTGAATAATACGTCTCATATTTTCTACACCAACAGAATTCATAGAATGAATTTTAATAGGATAATTCATTCCACATTCTTCAAGCCAAGTTAAAAGATTAATATAATCTCCACCTTCATCAGCGTAATCTCCTGCGTCATGGTCCATATCTAAATATTCAATTTCTTCATTTAAATGACCTAAATATCTTAAATTTTCAATAGCACTGATGCGATCCATAGCATCCCATACTGAGAAACAACGAATATAATCCTTTCCATCTTTTGGCGCAGGACGAATATCATCAATCCATAGAACCATATTTATCATCCTTTCTTAACTTTCTATATATATTATACTATAAATTTTTATAAAAATAAAATAAGGAGTCTTTTAGTTAGACTCCTTATCTTCTTCCCACGGCACAGGAGTGAGAGGCCGCAGAGTAACTATATTATCTTTTGAACTAACTATTTCATATTCTTTTTGAATTTCGCTATATGGAACATATTGTTCTACTGTTACAAGATATTGAGTATTATATATTGGATTCGCACCGTATGCAATTAAAGCAAAAATTCCAAATAATATAAATATCCAAAGACCTATTATAATAAAAAACTCATCAGGACCAGAGCGTATTAAACTCCCAATAATTATAACAAGTCCTATAATAGCAATAATGGTAAATATAATTCCACCAATGTTAATACCCCAATAAGTACCAGCATGATAAGCTTCAGAAGTTAAAAAATGAACACCTTCAGGGAAATTTAAGTCCATGCTAATTCAGTCTCCTCGTAACTTTTAAGTTCGTGTTTTGCAATATCTTCAAATGAAAAGCCCTCTTCATAAGGAATTTCATTTTCACGACACCATTGTTCCAAATATTCTCGTCTACCATAATCCCAACCAGGCCAATTATCTATACCATAGCAATCACCGCAATTTATTCTATGCCAAGCTATGAGCAAATCAAGAAGTTCTTCTTTACTAATAAGATACATTTTTTCCATATTAATCTCCTTTTACTGGCCTTAAAATTACAGTACCATCTTCTTGTGGAATAATAATATAATTTTTAGTTATAGAGTTATACGATGCTGAATCATGTATTTTAGCTATATATTCTACTTCTTTATAACGATTTAATGTATCTTGAACAAGGCTATAGCTAACTACAACTACTCCAATTGCAAAACCTATAGCTAAAAAAGCTAAAAAATATTTTTTTTCTTTAAAAAAATTAATTCCTATATATGAATAAGCCATACAAGTAAATAAAGCAAAAGTAGCTAAAAGAATAAGTATAAAAGATACATACCAAGGCAAAGTCGTTAAATATTCTCTTTGTGCGATAACCTCAAACATTATTATCTCCTTTAATACAATATGGGTTAATATAATCTTCCATATAGTAATTAGGAGATTTTACTAACCACCATTCTAATTCTCCATCTTCATCATATGCATACCATCTTTCCATAAGAGTATCTAAATCTTCCATATCAGTATAAAGTTGTTCTATATGCGGACGTTCAATGCGATTACAGTGATAATGACCGAAGCACCAAACATTCCATTCAAAAACTTGCGCTAACTCTTCTAAAAATAATTCCATACTTTTATCAACGGTAGATTGATTAATAGAAGGTAAGAATAAATCAGAAGGTTCCCAAGCAATGGGGCAAGTATGAGTAAGCACTAAATCTACTTTTTGATTAGTAAAATCTCTAGTGCATTTAATCATTTCTTCTGTGGATAATTGTTCATTTTCAAACCAGCGCAAACCGTTAGCTAATCTATAATATTTATCAACGCTATAAGCTCCACCAATTATAGCAACTTTATAATCACCAAATTGATAAAAGCCCCAATCTTTAAAGTATCTTAACTTTGGCCATTTCTTTTGGAGATAAACTTCTCCTTTAACATTTTCATCATAGACCAACTCCATCCCTGGCACATCCTGCGGGCGGGCTTCGTGATTTCCTCGCACGCCGTAGATGGTAAATTTATATCGTTTATCCAGGAAGTTTTTGAGTTGGCTGTCCCCTTCTCCAAGGGTAAAGTTGATCCCCAAATCGCCGAGGACCACAATGCCCAAAGTTTCATCATTCTGCATCTCCTTATTATAATTTTTAAATCGTGTAAAGTTTGCGTGGGTATCGCTAACCTGTGATTAACCAACGATTAATCACTATCATCACCTTCTTTTAATTATAGTCTATTTTAATTATGTGGTAATGTGGATTTGCCATCTTCTTACCGCAACGAGCACAATAGTTACCACACCAATAACTTCTTTCTGGATAAGTACCAGGATTAGGAGTGTAATTACAATTAGAGCATCTTTCAGTATTAAAATCTAATTTCATTTTAGATTTAATCCATTTTGTCATAGTTATACTCCTAATTCATTTTCTATTGAAATTTTCATAATATTATATGAAACCTCTTCAAGTAACTCTACCATTTCTTTATCTTCTTTATTATTTAAAGTGTTTTTTGCTTTATTATAAAGATTTTCTATTTCAGTCATAGTAGTATTAGCAATATCTCTTGCTTCATCTAAACTAAATAACCCTTTTTTAATATCAATTAAATAATCTGGATAGTCAGAAATTAAACAATCTTCATAAGATTCACCATTATAAAATCGTTTCATAAACTCATCAATGCGCAAAAGATGATGAAGCTGTTTTGGATCATATCCAAATTTTTCAATCATATGCATACGAGAAGGATAATGATGTTCTAATGCATGATATTTTTCTGCAGCAATACCTTTCATAGAACTAAAACCGCGCAAAGGATTCATATGAGCAATTTTTTCACGATTATCAATTAATTTGCCCCATTCATTATAAAAATTAATAAAATTATTCATAGGACAAACATAATAATGGGTAAACAAAATTTCAAGAAAATTTAAATTTTGTTTTCTAAAAGTCTGAATATAAAGTCTAATATCTTTTAAATCAATATGTTCATTATTTTCTCGAATATGAGTTGTAGATAAAGCCTTTTTATTTAATGCAATTTCTTTAAATGTAGGTACAGTAATGCATTTAGTATCAAAATCAGAATCTTCATAGTCTAATCCATAGTTTTGACTACCTTGACAAGCTAAAACTACAATCGGCCTATCTTTTAAAGTTTCTTTTGCTTCTTGTAAATGTTCTTTCATCTTTTGGCTAATCCAAACATTATCATGATAATTCATTTAAACACCTCTTTCCCAAAAGATGTAAGCCAATAAACTGATTTATTATTATAAGGAGAAATGCCTTTTTCAACTTGACCTGCCGCAATTACAGGACGTAAAGCGCCACTGATGGATTGATTAGAAATAATTATATTATATTTACGATTTACAAATCCTTTAATTTCCTGCGCAGTAAGGCAAGAATGGTCTTTAAGAATATCAATAATCATTTCTTTATTAGTCATAATATCAATCCTTTCTATTTTCTATATATATTATATTATATTTTTATATAAAAATCAAGAGAGTGGTTTTTACACCACTCTCTTAGGGAAAAGAGACAAGAGATTTTACTCTACATCTTTATCTTTCTGGATAATTTTTTCTAGTGCGCTTTCTAGAGGCATACCGCGCAGCAACTTGTTAGTTATATCTGCAATAGACTCCTTCTCAGCAATTGCATACGGGCCTACAGCATGAGTAAGACCATTCATCATATTCACATTTGCATTGGACATAAGGGCTTCAATTAGACCAGGAGAGATAGACTCCATAATCTTTGCAACAGTTGCGGCATATGCATCCTGCTTAGCCTTTTCAAGTGCAGCTTCAGCATTCTTACGTGTTAACTCTTGATTAATTTCATTTTCTTTGCGACGTAGCTCTGCAGCTTGGATTGCATCAAGAACTGTCTGCATATCCTCCTCAGCCTGCTTAACCGCGATTTCTTCAGCTTCCTTCAAGCGATTAATTTCGCTTGTAATATCCATTTTGCGAATTGCCTCTTCTCTTTGAAGATTCATCTTATTGATAACCTTTTGAGTGGCAACTTCATTCTCTGCCTTTTCTGCCTCAGCCAGCTTCTTAGCAGTAATTACGCGCTGGTCAGCTACAGAAAGTTCCAGCTGACGCTGAACTAGCTCACTCTGATGCTCTTCCAGCATTTCGGCAATAGGGGCTTCAACCTGAAAGCTAAGAACTTCGCAATCAAAAATTCTCATACCATTTTCATGGAAGAAACGGCCCCACTTGTCTCCTTCCTTGGCGTCAGGAGTATAATTGATTGCGGCATTGCGGATAATATCTACATACTGAGCATAGAACTCGTCAATAGAATATTTCTTAGCAATATTCTTGAGGATAGAGCGCATACGGTCACAGGCGAATTTTACATAATTATCTACTGCAAACCATTTATCCTGATGCTCTTTGTCGAAGGAAATATCATAGGACAATTTCACCTGGCACTGGACGAAGTCCTTGGTTTCCAGAGTTACAATATCCGTAACCTTATTATTCTCATGGCGCAAGAAAACTGTAGAGATGGTGTTGTCAGTAGTCTTAGGCTTGCCTGTGCTTAAGGTCAACTCTTCCAGGGTTTGGTCATAATCAAGCATTACGGATTGGGGGCCGCACACAACTCTACGTTCTCCACTCTTGGATACAACATTGACTGCATAGCCAGTCCATACGTCAACATTAACCACGCCTTCAAATCTATTATCAAGTGTAATAGTGCGAGGTTTAGTATAGCTTGTACCACGAGAAATATTTGCATTAGTTTCTAGATTTGCGAGAGTGTTATAATCCACACTATAAGAAGCACCAGCCATATTCAGCATATCCATAGTGGTGGATTTTATTGCGCCTTTTTCAACACTCTTTTCATTGAGCCTATAATTATATTCGGCAACAGCATTATTGCCAGGATACCACAGGCTACATTCCTTCTGGCTCAGTTTGCGCTTGACAACTACTTCAGTACGAGGGTCAGGGAGATACATAAGAGGACCCTTGACAGTTGTAATTTCACCTGTCATGCGATTCATAATATAGCGGCCTTCACCCTTGGGAATAGCGATAGCGTGATGAACCAGCTTACCATCATAAGAGATGATTGCGTGTTCTGGACGAGGATAATAAATCATCTGGTCTTCGCCGGTAATAAATAGTTCTTCACCAACAGGGTGCTTAGTTCCATCAAGGTCAATATATTCTGCAATTACCTTGACATACAGACCAGTAATTTTAGACAATTCAATAGCACGGAAAATATAGCCACCTTTTGGAGAAGTCACAAAAGTTTCAGTAGGCTCAGGGAATACAACCTGGGGGCCGTGAACATATCTTTTATTACCATCTTCATCCTTCAGGATGCAATACTCCAAACGCTCTAAAGTAACTGCATCACGAATATATCCATTATTATCATCATTGTTGATAGGAATAACTTCAATGCCAGTAGGTGGAATATAGAAAGAAACTTCTGTACCTTTAATAACCAGAATTTGACCATTGACATAGGTATCAGAAGAATTTTCAATTTCCTTGCCTTCGGAATCATAAACCACGCCACGATTAGCATTTGCTGCATCGGCTTCATATACACGCGCCAGTAGATACTGATTGGAGCGTAAAGCATGACCACGAATAACCTTAGCCATCTGGCTAGGATAAAGTGCAAACGATGCAGGACCACGAATATTAATCTTTTGTCCAATATTCATTACTTCTGGCAAACTATTAGAAGTGCCAGGCTTAGGATGACGATTATCCTCTGCGGGATTTTTCAAAATACAATACCAGTTTTCGGGAATTGTTGTAAATAAATTAATTGCTTCTCGGTAAGAACAAGGAATGAAACGCTTTTCATCCTTATCAAATCTTACGAGTTTATCAGACTGAGATAAAGAGGTCTTGGAGGGGCCTACCCAACAAATAACATGACCCTTAGTCTCGTCCTCTACATAACTATATTCGTTAATAGAAAGCACTAAGTCTTTTTGAACATTTTCACTCATATAATTATACGCCTTTCTTTATTTTCTATATATATTATATTATATTTTTTTATAAAAATCCAATTAAAATTAATATAGAATTAATTGACAAATATTTTTTTTTATTGTATAATAAAAATAAATTAAAGATAAAGGAGAATTTATTATATATGACAAAGACATTTACTACAATTGATATTGTAACTATTTGTGCTTGGTATAAAGAGTGTAGAGAGAAGGAAGAAAAGCCTTTAAATGATCTTCCTTTAAAGACACAATGGCTTTTAAAGAAAAATATTACTGCTCTTTAGCCTATTGCTGAAAGCTTTATGACTTTTAGGGATGAAAATGAAAAGAATGTTCAAGCAAAATATATGGATGATGAACATTCTGAAGAATCCACTGATGAAAATAATAATCCTATTAGAAAAGTTCGTGAAAAGTATCAAGAAGATTTTTCTAAGGATCTTAATGAAATAAATATGAAACTAAGTGAGATTGCTTTAGAAGAAAATTCTGTAGATATTGAATTTTTAAACATCGAAGCATTAATTGACGATTTGCCTGAGCATACCTCTCTTACTATTGATGATTTAGAAATTTTAAATTTTATGGATAAAGAAGATAAAGATACTGAAACAGTTGAATCTGAAATTGTAGAAGAATAATAAAAAAGGAGGAGTAAAATCCTCCTTTTTTATTTTTATTTTTTTGAAAAGCAATTTTTATTTTGGCGATCGGAGATGTGGGTCGTGGGCGCGCGTTGCAGAAAAAATACTCATATATACGAGTGTGTGGACAATTTGTATTATATAAAAATATTAAATTTTCTATATAAATAGATATTGAACAAGGAGGAATAAATGATGGCATCTGAGCGATATTTACATAATGAAAATTTTCAATCACATCCTTATCATTATGAGCGAGATGAAGTTTATTATTCAACTCCAATATATAGTAAATATGAAGATTCTATGATACCAGTAATTTATACCAACAAACCAAAAGAAATAAAAGTATTATAGACATTAAATTATAATGATTTAGAGAATAAGCCTAAATTAAATGATACTGTTTTAGAAGGCGAAATAGATTATGATATTATGACTACAGAAGATATTGATAATTTATTTAAACAAGGAGATGAGGTAATTGAGTAAAAAATATTTAGTTGATAGCGAAGGCTTAGCAAGATTAGTAGTGAATATAAAAGCTATGCTAGGTGAAAAGGTTAATGTAGAAGAAGGAAAAGGATTATCAGCTAATGATTTTACAACAGCATTAAAAACTAAATTAGAATCATTAGAAAATTATACGTTACCAATTGCTTCTGATAATACTCTGGGAGGGGTTAAAATTGGTACAGGATTAAGTATTAATCAAGAAGGAGAATTGTCTGCAACAGGTGGAGCTTTACCTGAAGACATAGAAGTAATGACCATAGCTGAAATAGATGCTTTATTTATAGAAAACGGGGAGGAATAATAAATGGCTAGTACTAAAAAATTTTTAGATTCTGCGGGAACTACGCATTTATGGGAAAAAATAAAAGCTCAATTAGATTTAAAAGCTACAACTTCAGATGTTACTGCTTTAGGAAACAGATTAACAACTGCTGAGGGTAAAATTGAGGCATTAGAAGCCGGAACTTATGATGATACTGAGGTCAGAGGTTTAATAGCGGATAAAGCAGATGCAGATGATTTAACTGCAGTTCAAACTCAGGTAACTACTTTAATTGGTTCAGATACTAGTAAATCTGTTCGTACTATTGCTAATGAAGAATTAGCTGCACAATTAATTACACAAGATGCTGATGCATCTCTAGATACTTTACAAGAAATTGCACGATGGATTCAAGATCACCCAGGTGATGCTTCTGCAATGAATGCAGCGATTACTGCTTTGCAGACTAAAGTTACTCTTGGAACAGATACTAATAGTTAGGAATATACTACAGTTAAAGCTTATGTTGAAGCATATGTAGCAGCACAATTAGAGGCTTCTAATTTAAGTCAATATGCATCTGCAAGTGATTTAGATGCTTTAGAAGCTTTAGTTGGAAATACTGCTGTAGCTACTCAAATTAGTAATGCTATTACTGCATTAAATTTAGCTACTACTTATGAGCCTATCGGTGCTGAAAATCGAGCCAAAAGTTATGCAGATGGATTAGCAAATAATTATGCAACGGCAGCTTAGGGACAAAAAGCGGATACTGCTTTACAACCAGCTGATGTTATTGCTTTAACTAATGCTGAAATTGATACTGCCATTGCAAATGCTTCTTCTGGAACTTAATAATTTATGAGGGAAAGATATTTGTTCTTTCCCTCATTTTTTGTTATAGTATAAAAAGAAAGAGGAGGATAGTATGCCAAAAAAATTTTTAGATGCTAATGGAGTAACTCATTTAATATCTTTATTAGATAATTATCCAGATAATGCTCTTTTAGGGAGTGTTATTGATGCTATAGAAGAAGAGTTAGATAGTAAAGTCTCTATTTCAGGTGATACTATGACAGGTTCATTGGCAGTTAATAATAAAATAACATCTGTTGGATTAGATGCTGGCACTGGTAATATTATTACTACTGGTAATATTAGTGGTAATGCTATTACTAGTAATTATGATATAACCGTAGGCCATGGTTATTTTATTATTAAGCCATATAGTAGTATTTATGATTCTACTGGTGAAGATCCTGGTATTAGATTTTATTATAATCATGATAGATCTGGATATTTAGCAGATACTTTATTTGCAAATAAATCTATTTCTGCAACTAAATTTTATGGTGATGGTTCTGGATTAACTAATTTAACAGTTATGACTGGAGCTACTTCATCTGCTGCAGGTGTCGCAGGCATAGTACCTACACCTGCAAAGGGTAAACAAACCAGTTTTCTCCGCGGAGATGGTACTTGGGTAGTACCTACAAATACAGATACTAAAGTTAATGTAACTCTTGACACTACTACTAAAGCATATCTACTTGCTACATCTACAATTCCTACTTCTACCGCAACAGCAGTAACATCTATAGCAGATACTGGAGTATATCTTGGTACCACTGTTGGTACACTTATTACTACTGGTAAGATAACTTCTGTTGGATTAGATGCTGGAAGTGGAGCTATTAGTACTAATAATACGATTACAGGTTCAAGTGTTTCTATTACTGGTTAGAATGGATTAACTTTATCACGTATTGTAGATAACAAAACACTTCAAGCAAAATTATTTAAAAATGCTTCTAATTCTGTTGATTATGGCACACAAATTATTGATTATAGTATAAATGATACTACTCAATATACAAGATTAGTAATACGCGATGCTGCTTCTACTAATAGTGGTAAATTATATTTAACTGATGAAGATTAGAATGTATACTATATTTATGGAGAACATAATAAACCAACATTAAATGATGTTACAAATTTAGTTACTGCTTTAGCTGGAAAATCAGATAGCAATCATACCCACTCCTACCTGCCTCTGACGGGTGGGACCTTGACGGGAGATGTGGTTATCCAACTGGATGCCGGATTCCCCTCTTTTTCCTTGCGAGCCCCGGAAAAAGAAGGCGTGGGGCGGGCCCGGATGATGCTATACAAGGAAGCCGGTAGTATAGACTATGGAACCTGGCTTATCGACTACACATGGGATAATTCCCTGAAGACGGCTCTCGTGCTTCGGAATGCTGCCGCAGATCTGCGGGATCGGCTTACTTTGCGAGATTATACTGGAAGCACGAGCACGATATATCATCTATTTGGCGAACACAACCTTCCGGCAGTGACAGATGTGGATGGCCTGCAGACGGCACTGAATGGAAAGTCGGATGTGAATCATACTCATTTTTCAGCTACTCCAACAAATAATCAAGTTGTAGTAGCAGATGGAACGAATGGATCGATTAAAACATCTGGATATACAATAGCTAAGAGTGTTCCAAGCACTGCAGTATTTACAGATACTAAAGTAACATAGACTATAAAAACAGACAATGTTGAAAGACCTATTTTAACTGCTCCATCAACATAGACTGATACTACAACAACTACGGCGGCATTTAGTACTAATATTACAGCTAATGCTTCTACTGGAGCGTTAACTGCTAAAAATTTAATATCTACGGCTGATTGTACTATAAATAGTGGCTATTTTACTATTAAACCATATAGTTCTTATTATGATACAACTGGGAATCACGCAGGAATTAAATTTTATTTTAATCATAATAGAAGTGGTTATCATGCAGACACTTTAATAACTAGTTATAATCTTTAGGCAGGAGTTTATTATGGGGCAGATTTTTATTTATAGAATAATAATAAATAGTATGCACGAATGTGTATTACTACTATAGGAACTGCAGGCACTGGTTCTGCAAATGGCACTATGGGAGTAGGAAGTTTATATCTCGGTAATGCTACAGCAGTAAGTTCAGCTGCTTCAGAAGGTGCTGATAATGCTTATGGTAGACTTGTATTATATGGAGCTGGAACAGATTATACAGTTTTACGAGCTAATCCTAATGGAAATCGTACTTGTTATCTACCTAAAGGTGCTGAAACAATGTATTTAACTTATAAACCTAGCACTGCGGCTGTAGGTAGTTCTAGTGCAGGTGTTTTTATAGATGCAAATGGTAAAGCAACTGTAACAGGAAGTTCAGATATTCGTTTAAAAAACATTGAAGGAATAATTCCAGATGTTTCAAAAATATCTGCCATTAAATTTAAATGGAATGAGTCATATGTGAATAGAGATAATAAAGAACATATTGGATATTCTGCTTAGGATGTAGAAGAAATTGCGCCATTTTTAGTTTCTGAAGATGAAAATGGCTATAAAATATTAAATTATACAGAATTTCTTTGTGCTAAAATTTAGTGTTTAGAAGAAAAAATTAAATAGTTAGAAGAAAAAATTGAAAATAAATAAAAAAAGGGGAAGAAGCTAAATTAATAGCTTCTTCCCCTTTTTTATTTTAGTGAATACAAGCATAACGCTCGCTATTCAGTTTATCAAACATCAAATCAAAAGCAGTTACGCCCTTGAGAATCTGTTCAAATAACGTAGCACTAAAGCCACTTACATAGCTAACATGTCCTGACACTCTCATAGGAATGTTATCCTGACGAGCATCAACATTCCAAAAGACCAACTTAGGCATTTCGTAACCCGCTGCATTCCAACGCTTTTCAATAGTTTCAAAAAGAGTTTCATTTACAGGAGTTCCATGGAATCCCCAACGGTTAGTAGAACGCTGTCCGCCCTGAACGCAAGCATTAAACTCCATATCACTGATAATGATAAGAGTTTCAGGAATTTCACTCTGAGAACAATGATTTTCCTTAGCAATACGAAGCATATCATTAAAGACAGCTTCTACGTTGGTGCTACCGCCCCAATCAGCCTGGCTCATACGGGAGACCTTATCTACAAAATCATAACCTTCTACCTTGGTAAAAGTAGGATTATTACTAAAAGTGTAGAAATGGTCTGCAAAAACACCCTTATTATGCTCTGCGCAATACATACCAAGAGAAATGGCAACTTCCATAGGAGTACCATACATAGACCCAGAAGTATCAACAACAGCTATACCATTAAAAGTACAACCATTGAAATAATCTTCAAGATTATCCCAATACTTATTAATCATAGCACGGTCAACTTCTGCATCTGCGCCACGATTGCGGCGATAGCCCCAAAGTCCGCCATTAAACTCCATAGCTTCGTGAACAACTTCATAAGGATAAAGAGTTTTAGCATTTACCTTAGTATCTTCACTCATGGCAAAAGACTTAAACTTTTCCTTAATAATATCACGACGAGCAAAAGCGTTCTTATAAAGAAGACCAGCCTTAGAAGGAATCTTATCAAACTCAATCTCGTCCCAACGATTGGCACTCATCAGACGCTCAACCACACGAATGCGTTCGCGCAGTAGAGAAAGAGTCTTACGATACTCCTTATGAGTCATACCCAGATAATGACGAGTCTTATTTGCAAGCAAACGAGAATCATTACTAGAAGTATTCTCACTCTTCAGCCACTTAGCCAGTAGAGAAGGAGTCTTACAAGATACATCAAGTGCAAGCTGATGTTTCATAATCTTGAAAGCCGCCTTTTCCAGAGGGGTACCAACAAAAGTATAAAGGTCATCCCAACGTCCAAACTCAGCAACATACTGAAGATTGCGCTTCATAGCTTCAGTCTCATGATTAGCCAACCACTTAGTCACTACGCGGAAAAATCTGCGTTCACCCTGGCCGCCACGCACATCGCGCAAATAAAATAGACATTTAAGAGCATAGACTGCGTCCTCATCAAACGCCTTCTTAAAAAGGAAAATGCAATCATCTTCACTACGAGAACGATATGCGCCACCCAGCGCAAATAAGTCCAAAAGACCATTGCAGGTGGACTTATAAGTGGTTGCACCATTCTCAGTAAGAGTCTTATTAGATTCCTGCTTCAGAGCGTTCATAAAAGTATTCATAATATATCTCCTTTTTCATTATTGTTTTCCTCTTGGACAAGAGGATTCTCCCAAAAATGTTTTTTTATATAATTAAAATCTAAATCTAAAAATTTACCTTGAGCTTGTAGCTCTCTTAAACCTTCAAGAGCTTCATTTTTAAATTCTTCCTAAGTCATTCCAAAATCTTCAAATGAAATATCATTTTTCATAATAAAATATCCTTTATATTGATAAAAATGGTATCTCCACAAGGATTCGAACCTTGAATCAACAGATTAGAAATCTGTGGCATTATCCATTGTGCTATGGAGACATTTGGTGCCCCGAGAGGGATTTGAACCCTCGACAGACGGCTTAAAAGGCCGCTACTCTACCTGCTGAGTTATCGGAGCATAATAAAACAAGACACTTAAATATTAAGAGCAAAATTAATTTTTTATAAAAGTCAATCTTTTTTGTTATAATATAATAAAATTGCTGTAAGTGCCTTTAATTTTAACTATTACTATTTAATTTAATTTCCCATTTTCAAGAACCAAATTAAATCTTTTATAATAAGTTCTTATTGGGTTATTTACCAGTTCCCGCTGACTTCCTTCCCGACGCGATTTATTGCGAGAGTCAAAATTATATGCGACTGATACAAGTGCGGTCTTCTGGATTTGCAATCTTTTAAATATTTCCTAATTAAATATAAAAATTGCTGTTAGACTCTCTTATTTTCTCAGAAACCATTTTAAATAATCTCGATAAACATCATCTCGACTTAATGGCTCATTATGCCAAATACTCCACAATTTAACTCTAAAGTTATAAAATTCTTCAAAAGTTGTTCCGACATTTTCATAGTCACAAATATTCCAAGTACAAAAATCTTTTTTATAAGATTTATGTTGATAACTATGAGTTAATTGTTTTCTTCTTAATCTTCTATTCGCATAATTTTTAAAGAACTTATCCTTTGTATCCCCTGCACGGGGAGTATGTTTATAGGAACGGCTCATTCTAATCACCCCTTATAAAGTAATTAGAATACTGCAAAACCCCACATTGGAATCATTCCTTTCCAAGAAAATTTAATGCTTTCGCATTAATGGTAGGGGCGGAGGGACTTGAACCCTCACGGCCTAAAGGCCAACGGATTTTAAGTCCGTTGTGTCTACCTATTCCACCACGCCCCCATATAACTGAAAGGTTAGATACAAGACACTAAATAAAAAATTGAAGTTTTTAGAGAACTTATTTTTATAATGATTGCTGAGAGTGTCTTTTAATGAAAGGAAAAGATACTATGTATAATTTTGTTTAGCGCAAAGCGCTTGGCAGGGGCGGTGGGACTCGAACCCACTCACAACGGTTTTAGAGACCGCCGCGCTACCGATACGCTACACCCCGATATTAAACAAGGCATTAAAATAATAGCTACTTTTGATTAAACGTCAAATGCTGTTAATTTATTTATTTGCTGTAAATGCCTTTTCTTAACTTTCTATATATATTATATCAAAAATTTTTAAAATTTTCAAATGATAAAAAAATCATCTGCGCTTGTAGGTTGATTATGTTCCCAAAAATCTTTATACCAAGCATTGACACATTCTTCAGAACAAAAATGAGCTTCGGAATTTATTTCAATAAAATTAGTAAGTTCTCCACAAAAAGAACAAGGTTTTAATTCTTTACCAACTAAAATATCATTATCTATCATTTCAAGATATTTAGCATTTGGATATTTTTGAGAATACTGCATAAAATGTCCTTTCAAGACTCATCATACCGAGCAACAGATGGTACTTTAATAAAAAATGGAGTTGCAAAAATTGCTGTCTAAGTCTTACTTTCTATATATATTATATAATATTTTTTAATAAAAATCAATTAAATAATCTTTTTCAGCAGCATTCATTGCTTCCACTTTTCTTAAATCAGAAATCGTATAATTAATAGAAGGTGCCCAATTATTGTGCTTTCTACGCCCTTTATTACGAGTTTTTGCAGAGCATAAGGGACATGAGCAATGAATTTTGTTTTTAGAATATTGATGTAAATTATTATAATAAAGAGGCCATCTTTGCCCCGACCTCTCCCTGTCAATACGCTGCTTGCGTAAAGCCTTTAAATAACTCATTCTTCTGGAATATTTACGAGAATTATGTTTCATATCATACCCCCTTAAAGAATGAAAAAGCCAAGTTATTCAGTATAACTTGGCTTTTTAGTTTTACATATCTCTTTCTAGCTGCTTTACTCGCTCTTCTGCCGCATTTAGTGCTGTATAGCTATCATCAAGATAAGTCATCATCCTATCATAATGGCTATTAGCTTCATAGATAGCCAGTTCAGCTTCATACTTCTTATTTGCAGCTCGACGCAAACGCTTCTCAGCAATCTTTGCAGCACAACGAGCAATTGCAAGGTCCTTACCCTTTTCAATATCAAATGTATCTCCTGGTGCACACTTAGCAACACCACGCACTACTCTTCCAGCATAAGTAGAAACCGCAATAACCTTATTAGGGCCTGTAAAAATCTTATACTTCTCCCGCGGATAATCCTTCATATTATTCACCTATCCCTTTTCAATAAAAATATTTTTCCATAAATTCAAGATACTCGCCATTCAGAGTATCATTAACAAGATAAATGCGCTTCCAAGAATCAGCAGCCCAAACCATACCCAGAAGAGAATGAGCATTTATAATTTGTTCACTCCATTCATCTTCAATATGCCATAGATTACTATCCTTTGAATTGTTAAGTTCTTTAACAAATTCACGAGCTGACTGAGTATTTAAGCGTAACCGCTTTCTATCATATCTCACAGATGATAACCTCCAATAGCAGCCGCAATAATAAAAATTAATCCAGTTGCAGCAAGGGCGCCAGAGATAATTCGTAAAGGTTTAAAAAACTTAGTTTTAATATTTAAAGATTCAAACATAGCACTATAAACCCAAACGAGTAATAAAATAAAAGGTAAGAAGAAAATAAATCGCATAATATTTCACCTTTCCTTATGGCAGTGGTAGCAGGGGTCGAACCTGCGAATACGGGGTCAAAGCCCGCTGCGTTACCTGTTACGCTATACCACTATATAAAACTAGACCTAAAAGGCTTAACGCTAATCCCTGGGCCGCAAATGCGTTCCCTTCAACTAATTAAAATTTGCGGTATCTAAGGGCTTCTACCAAATTAGGGTATTGGTAGGTTGTAAAACTCATCACCGAATCCTTTTTACATTTGAACCAGAAAAATAGTTGCTGATTAGGTCTATGATAACGAGACACGAATATAAAATATTCTCTTCCCAAGCTACGGAAAACAATGCTGTATATGTCTCAATGGTAGAAGACGTCGGACTCGAACCGCTATACCAGTTCCCAAAACTGGGGTGTTACCATTACACTACGTCCTCTATATAAATGCGGTAACCCCGTGTTTTACTTGCTTTCTGCACACCGCCCTGACCAGCAAGGATACAAGACACCTTATTCTAGAGATACGCTCTACCATTTGAGCTATTTACAAAAGGCTTGTAAAATCGGACTTGAACCGATGACATTATCTTTATTTAAAGATGTTTGCTGAGAGTGTCTTTAATTTTTAATAACGTTTTATATATTCATTTAAAATTTCTTGTTTTGTTTTTGGCTTATTATCATAATAATCAATTACAATTTTAGCCATTTCATCTGGAAAATTTTTTACCTTATTCCATGTATTACAATCTAATAAATCATTTTTTGTTCCATAGCAAGATTGAGTGCCGCAGGTGGAACAACGCAATTTAATGAAAGTTTCAGGTTTCATTGAAATCTTCCTTTCTTCTGGAGCCACCGACAGGACTTGAACCTGCAACCTGCTGATTACAAATCAGCTGCACTACCAATTGTGCTACGGGGGCATTTCCTTAACTTTCTATATATATTATATAATATTTTTTTATATTTTTCAAATAAAAAATTTCCAATAACGACGCCATTCAATTTTATTAGCATTAGAAATTTTAAACCCACAATTACAATTTGGACATTCAATCCATCTTTTAGAAGCGTCTACTGACCAATAAACATCATTAATATAAAATAAAATTTTACTATTACAATTAGGACATGTTCGCACAGGAGTTTCAATATCTTCTTTTTCAAGAATCTTTTTCATAAATTTACCTCGAAAAATTTGAAAACAGATTTTAGTTTTGGGCATCGGGTGTTTGGACTGTGCGCGGCCGTAGCAGATAAAATGTTCATATGCATGCGTGCGTGGGTGGGGGTATGCGCTTTACAAGATGCTTAACGCCTTCAAACATACAATATGAATATCCCCGCTTACTTAATACTTTATAATAAGCATCTCTACGTTTATTATTAACCCAATGAACATAAATATTAATGCCTTTGCCTTCTTCCTGAGTCTCTTGAATTATATGTTTTTCCATTTCATCAAACATTTTAATTCCTTTAATAGCTGATTCCCAAGGAGAACGGCCAGTGATTAAAGCATTTTCTTCATTATATCCAGCAGATTTTCTTTTAGTATAAACGCCTACTACAACATTATAATTAAGATAATCTAATTTAGTATCCTCTAATTCTTGAAACATCATAAAAAGAGTTTGTCCATTAGATAATTTCTCTTTCGCTATATATGCATATTCTTCTCTATCCCACAGAATATCCATGAACAAACTCCTTTCTATGATTATGGCGGAGGAGGTAGGATTCGAACCCACGGAACTTTCGTTCTCCTGTTTTCAAGACAGGTGCCCTCGACCAGACTAGGCGACTCCTCCATATTAAGAGGGGAACAAATCCCCTCATTTAAAAATTAGGGCCATTCACCCAGAGGCTTACCGAGACCATTCTTTAGCCAAGTAAAAGCATAACCAAGAGAAGCTTCCTGAGCAGTCTTAAAGGGATCTGCAAAAGTTAATGTTCCAGTCATAGAATTAAGGGTAACAATTACTACCTTACTCTTAGCATCAGGAACTACCGGAGTTAGAGTTGCAGCAAAAATAAAATTAGTACCCTTAACTACCTGAGTTGCCAATAGTGCAAAAGGAATTACATCAGAACCAAGGAAACCTTCAAAAGCAGTACGCCATTCATTCATAGCTTCCTCGGGGATAACAGTGGTAGCATTAATCTGAGTTCCACCAAGAGCATCTCCACCCTCAACAATGCGGTCAATGCTAACAAGAGTAGCTTCTCTCTCATTGGGCTTCTCATTAAAAATAAGCATAACAATATTCTTGGAATCTCTACCAGTTACGATAGTCTGCTCTGCCAAAACAGCATGGTTGATACCATTTACCTGCTGAGAACCAAGATAAGCAATAGGGTCATATTCAGCACCCATAAGAGTTTCACTTAGCTTAGACACTGCGCTAGCAATCTTCTGGGGCATACCATTAACATTAATATTAACTTCCCAATTTCCAACCATAAAATATAGTCTCCTTATATATAAGAAAAATTCACGCACATATGCGCTGGCAGAGGATTCGGGACTTGAATCCGAACACCGCATTTCTACGATTACTCCCCGCTTAGCAGGCGGGTGCCTTACCAGTTAGGCTTAATCCTCTATATAAAGGGCCATTTAAAGACAGGCCCCCATGTCTATTAAAAGAATAGGTCAAATAAAGACGAAACAGGCAGAGGTTCAGAAGTTGTAAAATGGAATGAACCATAATCCTTAATAAAGGCATTCAGCTTCTCGTTATAAGCCTTCTTTGCTTCAATAGCAGCCTTATAGAACTCTTCAACTTCCTTTGCCCTTGCCGCACGCTTTTCTGACTTAGCTTTCTTTTCAGCCTCGGCCTTTGCGACTTGAGCCTTATGCGCTTCCTCTGCTTTAGCGCAATCTTCCTGACTATCAAACAACTTGTTCAATAGCTCTGAATAGAATTTCATATATAAAATTCCTTCCTTTCATACATAAAATTTACCTCTCTGCGTTTTTCATCTGGGCTTGAGGTACCAGCAATGGCCGCATTACAAATATATATATGAAAACTGGTAAGTAGAAAATTCGCTTGAATCTCAGAAAGAGCAGAAATAAAACAACACACACCAAAGAAAGGAGATGAACAAAATGAAAAAACATCCAAGTGAATAAAAGACTCTTACCAGGAAAGTCTTTTAATATATTAAAGCGGTAGGTCCCTCCAGCCAATAGCCCATCCCAATCGCTCGTCAGCGCATTCTATTGGTTCCCGCAGTAGGAGTTCTTGCAGCTCCGATAATTTTTTGCTGCTTTATAAGAAGTTATTGGGTGCAGAGGTGGGAATTGAACCCACGTATCCACAGCTTATGAGACTGGGAAGAGAACCAACACTCTCTCTGCCATATGGCAGTGGTATGGGGAATCGAACCCCAATCTCCTGAGAGACAGTCAGGTATGCTAAACCGTTACACCATACCACCATATGTTGCCGACTTTAACGGCTATGCCCGCCCATTTTACCTGGCGTACCCCATAGTTGGAATTTCACCGGTTTTCTATTAAGCTTCTTGCATTTTGGCATTACCAAGGCTTGTGCATTACCGGTTTATAGTGCGTTCAGCCATTCGCACTGTGGGAATTTAATTCTATCTTTACGCAGTGTGCGGTCGTGTCGCGCTTACTCGCCTTATACCGGTTAACGACTAGCTGAGATACGTTCAGCTGCTTGGCTATTCAGATAGAATTGGCGACTCGTGTAGGACTTGAACCTACGACCCTTTGATTAACAGTCAAATGCTTCCACCAGCTGAGCTAACGAGTCATATATAATTTCTAATAAATAATATCTTAACGGATAAAGATTTCCTGCCTTTCAAGTGTGCGCATCACTTGACGCCAATATTATTTATTAGCCATATCATCTTGGGCGAGGGATATGGAAACTCATTATCATATACGAGGCAATCCCATAGTATATCATACCTTTCCTTAATGGTGACCCCTGCGAGATTCGAACTCAGCATTGCTGGCTTGAGAGGCCAACCTCCTAGACCAATTAGAGGAAGGGGCCAAATTGCATACATTTCCTGGAATGGCGGTTGCATGCTCACCGTGGTAGTCCCAGGGGGAATTGAACCCGCCGTCTGCGGCTTGAAAGGCCGCCAACTTTACCACTTGTCCATGGGACCATAAACGCATTTGGAAGTCTGCAGCCTTCCCTAAGTAGCAGCGTCACTACTTTGGCTCATTTATGTTTGACATATTTAAGCAATGGCCAAACTTAAAATACGGATTGTTTAGTATTTCGTTTTACTTTTTTAGCTTTAAAAAGAAAGGAAAGTCATAAACAATCAAAGGAACCCCAAAAGAAAACTATATAACATCTCAGTGCAACCTCGGGAGTCGAACCCTTTCCCTATATTGTTGAGTTATATAGGATACCGTGGGCCGCATATAAAACAGAAGGTTTATCCCTTTTCGTTATACCTTCTGGAAGCTGCGGCTTATCGCTTATTGGGAACAGCTTTAAAGTAAGGAATGTTCATGGGAAAAAGTGGTACCGCCGGAGAGATTCGAACTCTCACTGTAATGATCCTAAGTCATTTGCCTCCTGCCAGTTGGGCTACAGCGGCATATCGTTTCTATCTTCTGGACCAAAGTTCCCAATCATAATCATCCATAACTACGTCTTCATAGAAATCTTCAGGGCAGATATAAATATCATCTTCATCATAGAACTCTTCACACTGAATCTGAGTATCAAAATCATCAAACATTTTTTATATCCTCCTTAACTTTCTATATATATTATAATATATTTTTTTAAAATTTTCAAATTAAGGATTATAAAAACAAGACACAAAAATTCTATACTGATGCTCTACCAACCAACTTGAGCTATTTCCCCATTGGTGGGGAAAGAGGGATTCGAACCCTCAACATTCAGTTCCCAAAGAATAATTGCAGTTAACGTGTCTTTACCTAAAATAAAAATTAGCAGGGTAGACTTCCTACTCACCGGTGCACCGGCTCTACCGCATTGCTCTAATTTTTATTTCTGGAGTAAGATACGAGATTCGAACTCGCCCTTTCAGCTTGGAAGGCTGACGTGCTAGCCGCTAACACTAATCCTACATTTATTTTTTCTTAAAAAATGTTTTAATAGATATCTTACCATCTGTACAAATGTCTAATATAATATCTATTAATAAAATAATTATAGCTATAAGTCCAACAAATAAAGCAATAAGCGCTGTACAACCTAATAAGCCAAAAAGAAATGATAAAATTTCATTCATTATTTTTATCCTTTATAAAAGTAATTATATTGTTGATTTTATGAAAGACAAATTTTGTTCCTGTTATAATCAACATAATACAAGAATAACAGCCCCAAATAGCTAAAATAAATATGCATAACTCTACTAATCCAATTAAAAAATAACCAAAGAACATATTTATTTTCCTTTCTAGTCGCAGAAAATTTAAAGGACTCGAACCTTTTCTTTTTAATAATCAAAACATTAAAAATTTATCCACTTGAAAAATTGCTGTATGCGACTATTGGTGCGCCGTAACGGACTTGAACCGCTGACCTCCTGGGTGTAAACCAGATGCTCTACCAGCTGAGCTAACCGCGCATCGCTAATTTATAGTGCGTTCAGTTATTCACACTTAAGAGTAGGTTTATACAAGCCGTAGAAGTTGTTGAGTATAAACCTCCGTAGTGATCATATAGAATATATCTTCATTATTGAAGCCCATATCCTCTCCAAGATTCAACATATTTCTAATTACAACTTCAATTTGCTCAACATAGTTAAGCGCTTCTCGCGTCCATTCAGATTTTTCATTTCTTATTCTTGACATAAAATCCTCCTTATGTCAGCTTATTGTTGCGCTACCTTGTCAAGCTGGTGGAAGATATGGGAATCGAACCCATCTGTTTTCCTGAGTGCAAATCAGGTGACCACCCCTTGCAGTCCCATCCCCCATATAAAATTATTCTTCATAATTTAGCAATTCTTGATATAATTTATAAAGCGCCTTCAAACGAAAAGAAATTAATTGTTCTAATTCTTCATAATCTTTTTCTGCCATTAGTTCAAACTCAGAAGGAACTCTACATCCTAGATTTAAAGCAGAATAAATTTTTTGAATTGCAATTATAGCGTTATTTAATCCATCTAATACTGTTGTTAATTCTTCTGGAGAATATTCTAACTCAATTTTCATATTTTGTCCTCAAAAAATAAATGATAGGCTAACGAGCTCTTTCTGTGTGGCAACAGTTATCTCCCTATCTGCGGGGTGGTATTTTTTTCTGGTGCTCGACCACCAAGCATCACCGAGACCATAAGCCACCTTGGTCTGGCATGAGCGCAAGGACTTGAACCCTGAGTCGTGGTTTTGGAGACCACTGGTTTACCATTAACCGACGCCCACATAAATACAAGACACCAAAAGTGTAAGTGGGAATCGAACCCACAGTTTCAATTTTTCAGATTGACGTCTTAACCATTTGACAATTACATATAAGTAGTTTGCTGTTGATGTCTTTGGTACTGTCGGTGGGATTCGAACCCACACTGTATAGAGTTTGAATCTACTGTCTCCTTCCAGTTGGACTACGACAGCATTTACATAAACGATTGTGGAATATTTAATCTTTCATTGGGAGTAAGTGGAATTTTTGCCCAATACCTAATATCAAGAATAGGATTTGTCTGGTCTTTATCAAAAAACTTTTGTTCATCTTTAAAGAAAATACCCACAGAATAAAAAGAACCATCAGAAATAAGATAATAATCAGTTTTCTTAGGCAACTTTTTTTCTACCTTTTTCCACTTCATAATAATTCTCCTATTGAAAGAATGGTCCTCCAGGGTGGACTTGAACCACCAACCCTCCGATTATAAGTCGGAAGCTCTAACCTGTTGAGCCTACTGGAGGATAAAGGAGCCTTATTCCATTTAAAATGCTGCGGAGGCTCAAGGCACACATTACCTTATCAGGCTGGGATAAATTGCGGAGTATGTTTTAAGGGGACTTTCTCCGCCTGTTCAACCCCACGCCGGATTTACAATAGGTCAGGCGCGTGACCAATGCTAGTATTCTTGAGTTCTTTATATAGCGAGACTCCTGAAATCACAGCTTGAAGCCAAACTCGCAAGATACATTATAGTTTAAATTTTACAATTTTTCTTTAAAAAACCCAGGCGGAAACTCGCGCCTTCCAGCTCGCCTTAGCTGCGGGATACGGACTGTCTATTCCCATATGGGAACTCTCGCCCCTCTACCGGAACCTGGATATTAAATATATTATAATGTTGCACTTCTGTTTAAATATTCAGAGCAGTCTTATGCTATCAGCTCAATGAGCCAGAACGGGCCATTCTCCCGCATCTCCATTATAATATAATATTGATATTCTTGAGTTCTTTATATGGCGAGACTCCTGAAATCACAATTTAAAGCGTAACTCGCAAGGCATACCACAGTTATATAATTTTTCTTTCAAAGAACACTAACGAAGCGTTTTTAATAAATTGTTCGGGAGTGATACTTATCATCACAAACTTTGAATTAAAAACTTATATCCGAAACGGCTGGTCCTGGGGGTTGGACTCGAACCAACGTAGCCTTTAGGCGGCGGGTTTACAGCCCGCTGCAATTGCCGCTATGCGACCCCAGGATTTAATTAATATTCTAAATATTCATAACTTGTTTCGCCAAAATATTTATCTACTGTTTTTTCAGTATAACCAACGGCTAATGCAAATCGTTTACATAAAGAATGAAATGCACTAATATGAATATCATTTTTTACACGAAAACGCATAGTGACATTTTCTTCAGAACTAGTTTTATCTGGAACCTAAGCAAAAATTAATTCAACCATTTTATTCTCCTTAAAACACAGGAATCCATGAACCACAGCTACATTCAAGATGCGGCCAAGGCTCCAGCCAAATATCGGGGTCATCAAAACCATCAATTTCCCAAGTCGCACCGCAAGAAGCACAAGTCAGTACCTTCTTAGAATTTCTATCAAACATTTTTGAAACCCCTTTCTTAACTTTCTATATATATTATATAATATTTTTTTTAAAAAATCAATTTGAAAAACTTTTACTCTAGAATTTGATAATCAAGATCTTCGACTTCATTCATATCTAAATGACGATTCATATTTACATCATCTGCAATAAGATTATAAATACCTTCCTCATCGAGCATATGAACTGCATTGTCTACTTCGATAGAACCATTAATAATTAAAGTATATTCGAGAATCGGCATTAGACTCCTCCCATTTTCCTTCTCGCCGCAGTTTAAGTTCAGCTAACCAACCAATTAATTGAATATGTTCAATCTTACATTCTTGACAATTATTAGATGAAATAACTTCAGCGCAATGAAGAATAGCTTCTTCTAAACTCATTGAAAAAATCCTTTCCTTAACTTTCTATATATATTATATAATAAATTTTTAAAATTTTCAATTTATGAAAAAAGTGGGCTAATAAAATTAACCCACTTTGTCCTCACAGTCCCAATCTTTCCATAAGCTGTGCAAGGGTTTCTTTTTCCTCTTTTGAAATTTCAGCTGCAGGTGCTGGTGTAGGAAAATTTCCATCATCATCAAAATTTAATGCAGTAGGAGTAGTCTCTTCTACTCCTCTAAATACCTTAGGGCAAGTCATTGCAAGACATACCTGTGTGCGCACACCACCTTCAGTAGTCCATACATATAGTTTTTTATCATACTCTCCAGCATAATCTGCACCAAAAGCTTCAATAATTTTCTTCTTTACGTTATCTTTGCTCTCCTGGCCTCGTGCCATAGTTAATCACTCCCATTTAGTATGTTTCTTATATTCTCTTGGTTGATATTTTTGATAACAATCATGACATAACATTATGTCTGAATCCATTACTCTATTAATATTACAGCAGGGACATTTTACTTCATAGCCAATAATTATACTAATATCATCATGAAAAGTTCCTATTATATAGGAGTCAGAATCATAATAATCTTTAACTTCTTCAAAATTAGTACGACCATATGGTACAGGTAATTTATAACTCCATTTAGGAGTATATTTATCTGAAAACAATACATCTGGATATGCATATGACCACATATCCTGACTTATAATATTTCTTAAACTTTTTGCAGAAGAACCTAAAAAAATTAAATCATTTAAAGTATTTTTTCCAGATTTAGTTTTAGTAATAGCATCATCGGAGAATGGACCCCAATACCTATTCTTTTTATAAAAGAAAAGTTCATTCAACATTTTTTGAATATAATCTAAAGCGCAATCACTTTCAAAAGGATATTGTCTACCTGTAAAACAAATATCTTGGTATCCATCAAAATGTAATACCATACGCCATTTCTTATTATTCCATAGAATATCTGAAGGAAAATTAGGAAGTTTAACTAAATCATCTGACCGCAAATAACAAAGAATAGTATTACAATCAGCCATATAACTTAAACATCCATTTCTATATACCCCATCTAAGCTATGGCAACTGCGCCAATTAGATACATTTTCACTCATAGAAAGATAATCCAATGGATGCACAGAAAGACATAAAGTTCCTTTAATACAATCTTGTTGGATTAGTCTACTAGCTACTGATTGCAAATCTTTTAAATCATCAGGAGTTAAATGAAAATATTTAAATGCTTTAGTAATTTTCATTCCTTTTGGAATAATAACATATTCACATTCATCTGTATCATAAAATTCGTAATTAGCTTCTAAATGATTATTAAAAAATTCTGTAGATCGAATATCTTCTATAAAATTCTGTAAATCAGGGTAATCATCAAAAATTGGCATATTAATAAAGCCATTAAACATTTGCAACTTAGCTTCATTTGAAACAGAAAAAGAAACAGGCTCAGGATATTCATAAATTAGATGTTTATCAAACAATTCAATCCAAGGAGCTTTTCCTGTTCCCCAATAATTTCTTAAATTAGATAAATTACAAGGCATATCATCAGGAAAATCTTGAGAATATCTAATTACTTCCTCAACTTGCTTAAAAATTTCGTTATAATCCAAAATTAAAAGCCTCCATGATAACGATATTCTTTACATAAAGGACAAACATCTTCTCCAGATTTTTCAGATTTTTCAAATGGGTCACCGCAACATCTGCACCAACCTACACTCTCATCAGAAATGCAATTAAAACAATACATATGGTCATAAAGAGGGTTCTCTTTAGACATTACTTCAAGCAAATCATTAGGGGTATATGTCTTTTTGCATTTCCAACAAGTATTTGCTTTATGCATATCTCTAAAGCTACTATCAAAAGAGTAACCATCCTCTGGTCCACCAAAGATATCCCAGTTATACTGAGAAAGATAATTGGCAGCGATATACTTATAGTGATTAGCTGAATGTGCTTTCTTTAACATTGTACGAACTTTTTCAGCTGTAGCATACAATCCTTTAAGAAAAAGAGTTTCTCCAATAGTATGTTCTCTAACATAGCCAACAGAAAGATTAACACCAGCAATTTCCCATGTTGGACAAATAATACTAATATCAGAAAAACTTCCCCATGCTGTTACATATCCAAAGGAATTAATATATTTTTCAAAATGAATATTTTCACAATCATAATAAACAGAATCACAAATACCCTGCCTATCTAATTGAATTGCATATTTAATATCAAATGGCGCAGAAGGATGAACTGTTACAAGCATTCCAGCTCCAATACCCCCTCGCTCTTCTCCAGTAGTAAGAGCAATATGGGGGCGTAATCCTTCTTGAATCATTTTAATAATGATAAAAATTCCAGCTCTATCATCTGCGCCAAGACCCTGGGGAGACCACAATACCTCTTTATGTGAATCGTGATAAATCTCCTTAGGAGGAGCTGAAAAAACAGTATCCATGTGAGCTACAAGAAGTACAGGAATTTTTCCTTCAGCAAGAATATATGAATTAGTTGCTTGTACTTTATCTTCACCATACATCTTTTTTAAAAATGTACTCATCATAGATAATAATTCTTGTTCTGTAAGTTGTGCGATTCCCTTAAACATTAAAAAATCAGAATTATTCATATATTTTTTCATCTCCTTTTAATATTATTATAATATATTTTTATAAAATAATCAATTTAACTATTCTTTTAACCAGTCCATATTATTTACAATAGCATTAATTAAATCTACTTGTATGCGGCAATAGTGACACCGGCCGGTAGATTGACAACGCTGGCGACAATTAAGTCTGCGTTTGCCAAAGGTAGCATCAAAACCTCTATTATCTACATCAACACCAAATTGTGGAAATAAAATATTAAGATTGCCAGGCCATAATCCCTAATCTCTGTAAATACGCACGTAAGCTCTTTCCTATTTTAAACTTTCAGTTATAAATTCTATATGGGATACAAATGGTTCATAATAAGGAATATCTTCTGGACGAATATATACTCCACATATTCCATCTTTACGAGGCATATATTTATTATAACATTGATTAGCAATACATCTAATTTCAGCTTTTCCTTTACACTATTCATAGACTGTTGGCATTTCAAAAAAAATAGGAGCATCAATTAAAACTTGGCTTACACCTAAATCTAATAACCCTCTTAATTCCCAGAAAGTAGAAACAGGATAAGACCAAAACCATTTAAATCCATTCTATTGGACTATTGGCGCAAAAAAAGTATCTTCAATAGCAATAGTCATAGATAAAATTTCGTGATATGATTTAAGCATTGTCCAATCAACAGTTTCCTATTCCTCTTTAGTAATATAAATTATCACATCCACCGCGCAAGTCCAAGTATCAGTTACAAAATCTCTAATGCGATCAATATCTTTATAATCCATTTTAATTTCATCTGCTTGAGATAGCTAAACTAATGTCTATCGGCAAGATTGCATATATTTCATAAAAAATCTCCTTTCAAAAATATTTTTACATCTACTTATTGTATTTTACCATAAAAATTTGAAAAGGGCAAATTGTTTTGGGCTTGCGGAAGTGTGCGCTGGTCGCCGGCCGCAGCAGGCGATTTCTTCGCATATGTGCGTGTGTGTGCAAAAAATCCCCGCAGGTAATATACCTGCGGGGATTAGAGGAATGAAAGTGATTAGCCAATGCGGCGGAAGGCAACCAGCTTACGAGCACGCTGACCCTCTTCCTTAACAGTAACTTCACCCTTCTCAACGATGGGCTCATCCGCGCCCACCAGCTTATTCAGACGATAAGCAACCTTGGACACAGTGATATCCTCACCCTCAATGGCTGCGGCGATATCGCTCAGCACCATCGGCTCCTCAGTCAGAACCTCAAGGATAGCGTCAGTCAGGGGGTCGTTCTCAGCCTTCTTAGCCTGCGCACGCTCGCGGGCCTTAACCTTACGGTGCTCCAGCTGGTCCAGCTTCTTAGTAGCCCAATTCAGCAGAACCTCGGCATCAATCTCAATGGGAGTGGAAGTCTCAACAGAGGTCTTGATAGCGGTGAAAATGTCCTTATCAGTAATACGAGTATTCATAAATCATTCTCCTTTTTAAAATTCAGTGAAGTGTTTTCCTTAACTTTCTATATATATTATATATTATTTTTTTTAAAATTTCAAATTAGACCGCTATTATTTAATCAAAAGGAAAGTGCTACTGGCTGCTTAAAACCGCAACTACTTTCCAAATTCCGCTGATAATGTTCCACAACATTATTTTCCATCTGATTAAAGAGTTCTTGATAAAACTCATCACTCAGAATAGAGCGCTTAGCTTCTGCCATATTAATACGACTAGGATGAACAAGAGGAGTATAAGACCAGAAACCATTATAAGCAGGCGAATTACTCAACATATTATCAAGAGTTTCATCTGCATTAATACGAATGAGTTTGTGGGCGCAACGATTACAAGTGCAGAATGTCATAGGATGTCTGCCACCTTCGGTAACAAACTCGCCTTCTTTGCTACTATAACCAATACCAAACTCCACTGCAGAATCATACTCTTCCCAATTAGCAGGCAAGCATACATCATCACAGACTTCGCAGGTAGGAAGGTCGTTAAAGCAATACTCACAAAATTCAAAGTCATGAACTCTATACAAAGAGTCGGGGTTATAAATAGTGTCACCACATTTACTGCAGGTATGAATCTCACAGCAGTTATAACAAATAACTGAACTTTCATTCTCAAATTCATTCTGCTCACCGCAGATAACACAAATACTTTCACCAGAATAATTAATTCTGACGTAGCCCTCTTCAGTTTTTACACCATTACGCAGAATACATGTATACTGATTAGAACCATAGAAATCATTATACATTGCGGGACCGCAATCAAACACAATCTTATTAATTGCTGCATTAGGAGTCTCAATAATAGGTCTATCCCCTGCGTTATACATATAAGTGTAAGGGTCGCTAAAGCTAACATTCTCGGAAGTTAACAGCTCTTTAATCCATTTCAGAGTCTTCTCTTCAAGAGACTGATTCCAATAAGGGTATCCCTTAATACCAAAGACACCATAACGAGGGTGGACAATAAAGAACTCTCTCCACTTCTTATTATTCCAAACGTCTCCATTATACAGATTCATATCAGAAGAAGAAGTAGTGTAAGCAACAATTACAAAAGGAGAGTTCATCATTTCAATAACGCCACGACGATATTCGCCATCCTCAAAATCCATACAAGAGCGCCAACCACAGTCATTCCAGCTGGCGGTAAGGAAATCAAGAGGATGAATACTCAAACAAAGATTGGCATCAATCTCAGCAGTGTTACGCACGCGAGAACACCGCAGCCGCACTTCTTCAAGGGTTTCATCGCGCAAACGATTAGGCCAATAAGCCATGACAGCATTGCCAAGCTTAGTAAGAATTCGAGCAAACTTCATACCTTTGCGCAGCTTAAACTTCTTCTCATCGCTGATAAAGAACTCACACTCAGGGCCTTCATAAGTATTAGTGATAATAGCCTTCATATCAAAAAGATAGAAATAAAGCGCTTCACTAATAGAGAAATTATGAATTGATTCATGGCTATTAGCCCAAAAACTAGGATTCTCAAGGGTTTCATCTTTCCAAAGGCTATCTTCCCAATCAGGGTTCAGATGCCGAACCAAATCAATAATATAATCCCGCACGAGAGTATACTCATAACTATCGGCTACTTCATAAGCCTTGCTATCCAGTTCGGCCTTACTTTCCTTAAACTTAATCTTCTTAGACAGAATAAGGTTATCTGCGAACATCTGCATCATCCATGCATTGGACCTTTTGGCAGAATCCCAATAACGCAAGAAATACTCATTAGAACACAGCTGAGAGTTGTTATTAAAGCCAGAGCTGAGAGCATCATCCGCATTGAATTCACGAATGTGGAACAGAGCATTGTTTTCATTATCAGTCAGACGAGAAAAAAGAGTATCCATATCTATCAACCCTTACCTTTCATTCATTTTCTATATATATTATATAATATTTTTAAAAAAAAATCAAGGAGAAGTCCGTTAAGACTTCTCCTCAAGTGTAATAAGTTGTAGGTCATTCCAGTTGCATTCACCAGAAAAGTTAAATGCAAAAGCAGGAGTATTATATTGGCTTTGGAAAGCCGTGACTTCTTTATTATATTCATTAATACGATAATAAATATCCGTATTAACAAGGTCAGTTGAAGTTTCTATGATACGATTTAAAGTATTATATTCAGTTTTATACATAGCGTATGTATAAGGTTCTAGTTGATGATTTTCATAGATTTGACTTTCAGTAATACCAATTCCAATTACCATAAAAAGTACGGCAATACCTGTTGCAACTGCGCTTACAATAAACCATGTTTCAAAATGACTTGTGAAACGACTCCATCTACATTTTAAATACCAATCATCTTTTTCTACTTTAGCTCTCCAAGTAGTATAAAGAGGGCATGCAACAAATCGCGCAGCCAACCAATAAATTGCAAATATCGCAAGAACAATCCACCAACAATATCTTACAGCGGGAACAACTAATGCCATATATTTTATCCTCCTTACTGCTGCATCATAAACATAAGCGGCAAAAGATTATCATTAGAATTATTATCCTTTAGCAGGAAATACATCATCATAGGATTATTAAAATCCATAGACCCATTCTGCATCATCATATACATCATAAGAGGGTCAATATTTCCATCCTCCTGGTTACCAAACATCATCAAAGGAAGCATATTTCCAAAAGGATTTTCAGTGTCTGCATTAATTTTAGAAAAGTCAATAAGAGAAATAACCTTAGTAATAAAGTTAAATCCAAAGGGAGACTTAACAGGAAGGATGGAAGCAATAGTAGAATCACGATAATTAATAGCTTCAACAGTGCCAGCTACATTATCCACAGACCGCACAAACATAGGAATCTTCTGGTGCAGAATCAAATCACCAGGCTTAATAGAACCAAGAGGCGCAGGCACCTTATAAATGAACTTATCCATCTTAAAATTAAAGATGTTAACATTCATCATTTCACCCTTGTCAGGGTTATAAGTTAGCCAATCACCATTCTGGTTAGTGCGCACCGCCATTCCATAAGGAGAAAGGCGAATGGCTTCATCGTTGACAGGACCAAAATCAAAATTAATAATGTTCTTAGTATCCATTGTATCATTCTCCTTTTTATTATTCATAGCTTTTTCTAACTTAGTAAGACGTTCTTTTACTTCATCACAAGTCACAGTTATATCATCAAAAGTTGTGGCTATATTTGAACTAACATAAGCAATAGGGTTTACATTTGAGATATCTCCATTTATTTTTATACCACTAGTATCACAAGAAATGAAATTAATTTTATCTCCTGGACTTACAGGTGTAGGAGTTGAAGCAACAAATTCATTTTTCTTTGAAACATTAATGTTTTCAATAGTACCTGCTTGGATAGGTGACGCTTTAAATTGACATTTATTTTCTTTTGACTTCGACTCTTGTTTAATTAATTCATTAATTACTTTAGTAGGCCAAAGAGTAATAAAACCTTGTTGTGAACCTTGTTGTAAGCTTTGTTGTTTAATTGCAGTATTTATACATTTTGGCCAATTAATATCTTCACCCCACGGTGGATAAATACAGCTTTTGTAGATAGGAGTGTTATAAATAAATTGATTTAGATAACCTGTTGAACAAAGAGGGTCTTCAGGAATATATAAATAATACGCTTCTTCAGAATTATAAAGAACACCTAAAAGATTTTTATTTTCAGTATCTGGATGACGTAAAAAATAAATAGAGCCTTCTTTATCATTAGCAAATTTTGCTAATTCTCGCCATAGGTTATAAGATATTTTTCTACGATTGCCGCACGCTGCCGCAAAATCATCAAGTAATTTTTTTAATTCCATTTCATTTATTCACCTTCTTTCTATATATATATTATATAATATTTTTTTATAAAAATAAAATAAAGGGGAATAAGTACAAGACTTATTCCCCTCATTGTTTTCTTACACAAATCTTCGGATACCTAGAAAATGTGTAGAATCGGCTTTTCTATTATGCACTATACCTTTATGTTTGTTTAGTGCTTCTACGATTAATCCATTGCCATCATATAAGGCAACGTGTCCTTGGTAAACTATTACATCTCCTGGCTCTGCGTTCGCCAAACTATCAACGACAGTTCCACGATTTAACCATAGCGTAGATTTAGTCCAACCCTCGCTATAGCCAATGGTATCTCTTAAAACCAGCCATACGAAGTGAGAACAATCGCAGCCTTTGGTAAGAGAAGCTCCACCCCATACGTAGGGATTACCGACAAAGGAATCGGCGTATGCGATGATGGCCTATTGCTTTGCAGCACGTTCGGCCGCAAGCTTTTCCTGCTACTTGATTGCTTGTATCTCTTGCATATTCTATTCAAACTCTGCACGACTTTGGCTAGCTTGTTCTGTAAGTATCGTGCTGGCTTCTGGAATAGAAAATGCTGTTGCTTCGTCTACTTGGACTTCTAAAAGCCCTGTTGGTGTTAAACCTGCTTCTGCATTTACGGTTTGTTGAATTGATTCTTCGTTTTGATTATCCATTATTGAATATGCGTGTGCGATACACAGTGGCAAGCTAAATATGAATGCCACAATCAAAACACTTATTTTCTTTAACATCAAATCTTCCTTTCTTTTTCGGTAAAGCCGATTAAGAAAAGAACTCCCTACAAAATCTTTTCATGCAAAAGCCAAAAGATTAGTTTACATTAATATTAAATTTTGTTTTAAATCAATTAATAAAAAAGGAGAGAAGCGCAAGCACTCCTCTCCCCTGTTTTATTTTGGAGGTAATTTTAATGTCCAACAGTAATCAATAAAGCCAATATCGGCGCGCCAATGAGTATAATTGCTCCAATAAACAGAAAAATATCCCACTTCATAGATTACTCGTCACCGCCAATCTTACGAGTATAGCAACGGGTCAGGATAGTCTGACGGGTATTCTTATAAGTCTTGTGCGCTTTAATAGTTCCCTTTAAATTATATCGGGTGTCGGCATTCAAACATTTAGAAGTTGTAATCCAGATATAACAATTATGTTCATCGTCGCGCATGATATGCATATTTGCCGTTCCGTAGTTAGATTCCATAGGAATTACTCTCGTAACGGTCACTTCTAATTCTAAACGGTCGCCAACTTCTCCCTGATATTCAGAGGTATCCATATCGTAGAGAAGAGAGTTTACTGCCTGTTCAACGGTATTGTCGTCATACAGGACTCCCTCTGGGGAACCCACCATTTCCCAAGGCAGTTTGATGGGGGTGATATGGTCAGGAATACCAAATGGGAGAATTTCCGTAGAAACAGTATACCATTTCCATATCTTGTGGTAACGAGCATTGGGCGAATCAGAAAAGAACTCACGGTCTTCATAGGTTGCACCTTTATAAATGGTAATATAACCTTTTTCAAAACCGAGAACTTCTTTCTGTGTTTTGGTCTGCTTAGGAATAGTTGCTCCCTCAACAAGACCATAGAGTTTGCGGTACTGCGCTTCGTTATACCAGCGCACATCTTTGGTAGCTCCATTCTTAAGAACTACAGTCACATACATCTTACCATTCATGGTGAAGGGTTCACCCTTCTGTTCTAACTTAGCATAAGACTTTGCTACCATAGTATCAACCGCCTTTCTTAATAACAGTCAGAAACTTCAAGGACTTTATATCTCGCCCAAGTATTATTGAACCACTGCTGGAAATCATAATCTTTCCAAGAGGAAGGAATCTGGAAACGGTCGGCGCAATCCAGACGGCAATTATTAATGAAGTCGAGGAAGCGCACATTTTCATTGGGAGTATTGAACTCACCCATATACATATATGGGGCACAATGACCAGCGGGAGTGAACACAGTAACTTCAATAAAAGTAGTCATCTAAAAATTCCTCCTCTTTAAGTTTCTATAAATATTATAACAAAAATTTTTTTAAAATTCAAGTTACAATTAAAAAGCCCCAGTTAAGAATTACTATTAGAAGAATGATATTAAAAAGGGATGCCAAGAACTCTAAAAATGGGTGCAAGTGCCGCATTAAAATAGTTTTTTCTATCTCTGCATAAATTATTAGTGCGACAAATATTACAAATAAGAATTTCATACCTCATCCTTTTGTGCCGCCAAAGATTTTTTCAACTTGGATTTTCCACTCTTCTGGAGAAAGAAAATAAATTTGAGTACGGAGAACTTCATCTGCCTTAGTATTATTAGAATGGCCGTAATAATCCCAAGAGACATAATCATCAAGGTCATTGTAATTAATTTCGCCAAGGGCATCGTAAGCTCTGCCTTCAATAATTATTCCAAAACGGCCAAGCTTTTCATTATAAAGAATGGATACTTCTTTATCTGATTCACTTTTGGCAAAGCGAGCCCAAAGAATAGAAGCCCACCAATAGGAAAGTTTGTTGTGGAAGTTTGCGCGAACAGCAGGGTCAGCGCAAATAGTATTATTAAAATCAAGAACAAGTTCGTGTGTTGTCATCGAATTCCCCTTTCAGCGCAGTTAGGACAGAAAATATGCCAATTATTATCTAAGAGGGTGAGAGTAGGATGAAGGATAATATTATGGCATATTTCACATCTATAAATTGAATCGGTGTGTTGAGAACAATAATCAGATGCGAGAATTTTTCCTCGTTTTACATCTGTCATTATCATACAAGTAAATTTATCGGGTACATAAAGACCGCAAGTTTTACAGCGAGGTATCAATCAAGATAAGTTCCCTTCTCAATGTAAGTGCGTGCGAGGTCTTCGGGCAGATAGAAAATAGACTCTTCATCATCAACGCACCAGATTTCAAGGCTCTCAATATCATTGCCGTAATAATTTTCCATCTGCTTAGCGGCATCGGCAAAAGAGGAAGCATAAATGCCGTGATAATTATGCTTGTGATGTAAATCTCCATTATGGCTGATTACTTCATCATAATAATTAACACGAACAACATAAGGGCAAGTAGCCATAAAGAACATCTCCTTTTTATTTTCTATATATATTATATAAAAATTTTTTAAGATTTTCAAATATAAGGATTTTTATTTAGTGTCTAAAATTTTAACATAATTATTTAGTGGCTAAAATTTTAACACATTTTTTTAACACTTTATCTAAATTTTTAACACTTTATTTGATAAGGCCAAAATTTTAAAAGTAAATTATAACGATTTTTATATTAATTGTCTGTAAAGGAGGTGTAATTGTTATGATTGCATTAAGTAAAGTTGAATCAAGATAGATTCCAAAAATTAAAAAAATAATTTCTGATAAAAAATATCATGATATTCTTTATAGTTATTTATAGAGTTAGTCAAAATGGGATGGTGAAATTGGACATCCTCGGTACATTAATAAGAAATTAATTAATTTTTCTAAAATGGGTTAGGCTTTAGGAATTTCAAGACAAACTGCTTCAAGAAGATTTTAGAATTTAATTACTTTAGGTTTAATTAGTGAGGAACCAAATGATAAAGGTGATTATATTTTATAGTTATTACCATCTGATGTAGCAGCATTAATTCCAGAAAGAACTTTAGAATTATTAGTTAATACTTTAAATGATAATTCTATTTCAACTTATATTTATTTAATGATGCGGTATATTGCAAATGATGAAAGATCTTTTAGATTTTCTGTGGAAGAAATTAAAAATTTCATTGGAATTTCTGTTACTACAAGAAGTAATAATAATGTAGTTAATGATATATTAAATGTTTTATAGAAAATTGGTTTAATTAAATTTAGAATTATTAGTGCTGGTAATGAAAATGAAATTAAATTGATACATGAATTAGAATTTTTGACTAATTATATTGATTAAATAAAAGTGTTAAAATTTTAGACGCCGATTGTTAAAATTTTAGACGCTGTTTTTAATAAAATTGTTAAAATTTTAGTGAAGTATAAATATATATAAATATTATTTAAATAATAAGGAGTAGATTAAAAATCCCTTCGGGCTTTTTAATCTACTCTAAGTTGTTTTTTTAAATTGAATCAAAAAAAATTGACAAAATGAAATGAAAATAGTATAATTAAGGGGAGGGTATGAGAAGGATATTAATTTATTGGGGGGTGTGAGGAACGATTTGAAAAATGAAATGAAAAAGCCCAAGGAACGTTAGAAATTCTCATTTAAAAATTCGTTAAAAAATAAAATGAAATAGTTTAAAAGTTCTATATATAAACGATTAAAGCATGGGTTAGAGTAGGTTAGCAATGTAGATGAGCGCAGGTTGCGTAATGCATGTTAGTTGGCAGGAGTGCCTTATGTAGGTGAGGATGAAGCAGTAGAGGAATTAAGGTAGTATACTTATAAGAGATTAAATAAGTTAAGAGAAGAATTAGAAACGCAATAGGAAGAATTAAACGCGCAATTAAAAGGGTTAGCTAGAAGAGTTGAAGCTATTGGAACAAGTTTATAGTTAATAGAGAGAGCTGAAGAAGCTAAGCTAAAGGAAGATATTGAGAAATTAAAAACTAGTGGGGGAGATACTGAGTGGTTGGAAGGGTTGGAGAAAGAACTTTAGGAGCGAAGCGACTAAAAAAAAAGAGGAGGAACATATATTTTGTTCCTCCTGGTTATAAAAATACGGAAAATTAGGTAGTGAGAGAGATGGTTGCCTGGGCACCGCCCGGAACACCTAGTGTTTTTCAAAAAACGATGCCAGCGACTGTTACCACTCCTGGTGCTTTAGCCACTCTCCGATAATATAACTATCAGAGTCACGATCTGTATTGCTATTTGAAACACGAGAAGTGCTATTATCATTCTTTTTCTCCTTTTTCTGGATTTTAAGAGCTTCATCAAATACAGTCTGACTAGCGTTAGTGATAGCCTTGGAAATTTCAGAAGCAAAGTCAACTACATCATCAGTCAGAATATTATCCAGATATTCATCAGTGACAAACTTTGCAGCGGGGTCATCATCAATAGCTCGCAGTGCCTTCATGCTTGCGAGCAGGAGCTTCTTCATCTTATCTCTATCACTGGCCGCATCCTCTTCCTTCTTTCTCTTGGCTTCAGCCTCTTCCCTATGATACTGTGCCTTGGCAATAGCGATTGCATCTTCAACAGAATCTTCAATAGCAACTACAGCATAACCCTCTCTAAAAGCTTCAAGCAGAACAGGAGTAAGCTTTGCAGTCAATTCATATCTATCAATCATTTATTTATCATATCCTTTCTCATTTTCTATATATATTATAACAAAAATTTTTTTGAAAATCAATAAAAACATTTAAAAAGGTAGTGAAATTGCCGAGCAAGATTTTCTCACGGAGAAACACTCATAAAGAGGTAAAACGATATTAAATTGTAGGTTAAAAATGAAGCTTGGTAATCACCCCAGAGCAACCTCAGAAACGAGAAAATTTGAGGATTTGCTTTTTATAAAAATATATAGTATAATATAAATGGGGGTAGTATCTTTACCGAGCACGTGGATTAGTATAATATACTATTTAATTAAATAAAATAACGTATAAAGTTTAGTTAAAAAGTTATTTAATTTGATTTATTTTATTAAATATTTTATAATATAATGGGGAAATATTATTATTTTTTTAAAAAATAATAAAAATATCTAAGTATTATTATATATAATAATATCTTTTTTATTTTATTATACCAAAAATTTTTTTAAAAATCAAATTTTTTTGTGTTTCCGATCGGAAAAAATAGTTTTTTTTAATATTATAACATATTTTTTTATGAAAATCAAATCGGTAATAGGTGCGCGTGTGAGCTAAAACCGTGCATATGGGGTGTTGTTAAACCGGTCGGATTTGTGTTAGAAAAAGTTGCATATGAGATTGTGTTTTCGGGATTCGCGGGGGCGGCGCTGAAAGCCACTCGTGTGAGCAAAATTTTTGCATATGGGGGTCTTGTTCGGGCGCGCGGAAACGCCGCCAGCACACGCCCGTGCGCCGGCGGTTCAAGGTGTGCCCTATTATGAGGGGTAAGCGTGTGAGCCCTTATAGCCTTAAAGGTATAAAGCTTTAAAGCTTTAAAGGTCTAGTTTTGCCCGGGCGAATTAGCGCAGGCTAACCGCAGGTAAAAATTAAACCCCCAGGGGTTTGGACCCCCTGGGGTAGGACCATTTTTTGGCAGGTTGGTGTCCCTTCCACCTACGCTTGTTAAATAAATCCAGTAGGATACATGGTATCACCTCCATAGTATTTGAAACCACTCTTTGGCGGGCTGGCTTCTACTCCCATTCTATTACGTAAATCCAGAGTAATACATTTCTAAATCACCTCAACAATAATTTTTAATTCTTTAGTGTTTCGCTAGACGAAACCTGTGGGGAACCTACGCATGGCCCTCTCTCCCTTCCTAGTCTATTCCGCAGGGGAGGTTTGGCGCCTTGCCCTCTCCCTTGGAACAATTATAGTATAACAGATAGGGCCGTATTTGTCAAGGGGTTTTTGAAAAAAATTTAATGGAATTTTCTGGAAGTTGCGCCCGGGCGCGTTAGCCTAAGCTAACTCCCAGATAAAGGGAAAGCGGGGATTACTCCCCGCTAACCGCCTTGAAATAGGTGGTGCGCTTCTCCTGCACCTTCTCCACAGTGCCAGCCTCAACCATCTGCCGAAGCAGAGCCGAAGCCCACTGGGAGGACTTGCCAAAGTTGGCACCCACATCCTTAGCCTGCCGCAGGAGGTTGGGGTCCTCCATCAGGAAATCCAGAATCTGGACCTTGAACCCCTCGTTCTCCAGCTGCTTCTTGGAAGGCTTGCGCTCACCCTTGGAGCTGTTGCGCTTCTGGTAAGAAGCCTTGCAAGCCTCCAGCTTCTCCACAACCTCAGCATCGAAGTTGTTGCGGGACAGGAAGTCAATGGCGGAAGTCAGAGCGTCCACATAAGTCATCTTGGTAGCCATAGTATCAATCCTTTCTGGTTTGGGAGGTTTTCCTTCCTCTTTATGTATTTATTGTATCACAGGTTTGAGGGTTTGTCAAGACCTTTTTTTGATTTTTTTGAAAATCTTTTTTCGGCCTTGGCCGTTGTCCCTCTCCCTTGGAACAATTATAGTATAGCAGAAGGGGGGCCAAAAGTCAATTACAAAGTAGAAACAAAATGGTTACAATTTGGTTACAGGCGCCCGGGCGGAAAACTGCATCAAGCGTGATGCAATTTTCCATCAACGACATAAGTTATACTTTCAAGGCCATCATACTCATCAATTTCCCAGTCGGTACAGTTGTCAGGAAGGTCTACCATCACAAGGTTTGCGGTGTAGCCAGAAATATCTTTAGAACCATACTCGTGCATTAACATGATTAAACGCTCATCAGTGCGTTCAATCATGGCGTAAGGATGTTTCAGACCCAGCTTGTTACAAGCCATAGGAGAAAGAGAAAAACCACCATAGCATTTATTCAACACAATCTTCATTTGAAGTTACCTCCTTCGTTTCTGTAATTATAATATACCACAGTATTCGCTAATAGTCAAGTTACATTTTGGTTACAGAAATGCCCGGGCGCTTCACTGCGCTAAAGCAGTGAAGAACGCCATTTTATTTTCCAGCAATACCAAAACTTAAAAATATTATACGGTTTTACCCCCATCAAATACGCCCCCTTTTTATGCACTTTATACGCATCAAAAAACTTTCTTTCAATAATCTTTCTCATTTATTTATTCCCCCTTTAGAGCCTTTCTATAAACCTGAACTTTACGCCAGCAATTATAAGAAATAGAATCATCAAAATCAAGGCCAGATTTAATAATTTTCATGTAAATCTGTCTTTCAATGTCCACATCTTCAAGCCCTGTATGTTCTTCAATAAAATCAGTATTATTAGTGATAAATCTATACGCAATTTCTGCGCTAGTTTGTACGTTGCCACAATCAGAAATAAATCCGTTGCGTTCTGCATAGTTAATAAAAGCGGGGGTTTTCAAAATAGAACTGCAAGCCATGTTCCAGATGCAAAAATATTCAGTATTATAAGGGAAAAACCAGCGGATAAAAGAACAAGTGATAAAACGTGCATCATTATTTGTGGCCCGCTTGTCAAAGCCCATATTATACGCCCCTACTTTATAGGCGTTATACTCTCTCATGTCCGCCCACAAAATACGCCGAATATTTAACAGCTTTTTCAGGGTTCTTTTACCCTCTTTAATCTGCTCCCAATACTGCGGAATCTTTTCCGCAAAATAAGCGTTCTGCATCATTTCCTTATCAAGGAAAATTTCAGCCACAACGAAAGAACGCTCGACCAAAATCTCACCAGTGGTATTATCCACAATCTGGTAGCCCACATCATAGGGCAAAGGCTGTTCCACACAGTTGGCAGTCTCAGTATCAATAATCAGAATATTCATAGTATCAATTCCCTTCTTTTTTTTCTTGGGGTTTCTGACCCCCTCAACAATTATTATTATAGCAGGTTTTTTGAAAATTGCAAGATGGTAAATTGCACAAAATGCGCAGGTAGTTTTTGTGCAAAATGCCGGGGCGCCCGGGCGGGAGTTAGCCGCAGCTAACTCACCATGTATGCGTGTCAATGTATTCCACAAAATACCATGCAGGCATACAAAGATAATAAATACCTAACAGAAACAGGGCCGCAATAAGCTTAAAGGGAAACAGAATATAATTTTTAATACGCTTTTTATTCATTTTTATTTATCCTTTCTTTTGGAATAATAGGGGGCTTGCGCCCCCTACTTTCTTTTTTGCGTCAATGTCAACTCAAACTTCTTTCCGTCAACCTCAAAAGCAATAACTCTTTCCTTGTTAGTGATTTCAAGGTTATCAACGGAGTTAGTCAGAAAGTTAGCAATTTCCGCAATCAAATGGCCTTTGGTTTCGTTGGGTTTTCTTTCCCTTTTGGTGAATTTGTAAGCCGTAGGCTTTCTGTCTGCCTGCCTTGCTTTCTTTTCCACCTTTTTCTGTTCAGCCGTCAAGGGGAACGGGTCTGCGCCCTTGTCGATTTCTTTATCAGTGGCAATGATTTCCATCGCTTCCTGTTCAGAAATATCAAGGACTTTCATCAGTCTTTCCTTTTGGTTCATGGTATCACCCCTTCCTTGATTATTATTATAAGGGATAGAGGGCCAAAAGTCAAGATAAATTTGTTCGTCAATTTGCACAAAAGTGGTTAGTATAGGCTAACCGCACCCGGGAGAGTTAGTGTGCGCTAACTTCCAGAAAAAGGAAAAGGCCCCACATGGGGCCTAATCCTCAAATGTCCATGGCCTTGAAGTAGGTGACACGCTTGTCAACATACTTGTCAACCATGCCGTTGAGATACAGGGTGCGGAGCAGACCGCTCACCCGCTGGCTGGTAGCATCTGCCAGCTCAGGCACCCCAGCGCAAATCTCAGAGATGCGGAAACCCTTGTCCGAATCATCCCGCAGGAAATCCAGAATCTTGGAGCGAATGGCATCGTTTTCCACCTGCTTGGCGGAAGGCTTGCGCTCAGCCGTGGACTTCTTGGCAAAGCCCTCGGCAATCTTTTCCAGCTTCTCCCGCAGGGCAGTTTCCTCAGCAGGGACGAAAGTCAGGGCCATCTCAATAGCAGTCTTATTAGTCAGCTTAGTCATAGTATCACTCACTTTCTCCGTTTTAACGAGTTCGGCTCTCAATCTTTTGTTTTCCTTTACTGTACTTGTATTATAGCACAGCTTGGGGAGTTTGTCAAGAGGTTTTGAAAACTTTTTTCGGATTATTTTACACCGACCATTAACTCTCAAGGAGTGGCTCTCTTTCGCTCGCCGTCCCCAACCCCTCTTGACATTTATTATTATAGCAGATTTCTCCCAAATTGCAAGATGGGATTTTGCACAAATTAGATTAACTTCTTTTGGTTAAAATGTCAATAGACAAGCGCATGTTTTTGTGATAAAATTAGTGGGGGGTCTGCGCGCGGCGGCACCGGCCGTTATCGGGACGCGCGTGTGTGTGCGTGTGTCGCTTTAAAGAGCTAAAGCGCCCGGGAGAGTTAGCGAGGGCTTACCCCTCGCTCGTATCTACTCCCAGAATAATCAACAGACTACAGATAGTGCCCCACGCATGGACGCCCATGTCCTCAGGGATTGCATCCCACACATCAGGATACAGACGGCGCACACCAGAGAGAAGCATCCCGCCCCAGTTACCACCGCAAGCGGTACACAAGTCAAGGAAATCTTTAAAACTCATTTTAGTTTTCTGCGCCATGCACGCATAGACAACAACTTCATCGCCCCACTCGTTCCGCACAGTATCAAGGGCTTCCATGAAATCAGAATGAAGAATCATCTTGCACACTCCTTTCTCAAATCAGCTTTCAGATGGTGGCGAGCCATCCGCCGACAACTTCTCTTAATGTTTCTGTTGGAATAGGAATCAGTCCAGTAACGCCCACGGCGCAGACCCACACTCTTAGCCTTGAAGTTATTCATTGCTTTGTTCCTCCCTCTTGGATTGTCTATAGTATAGCAGATAATCAGGGATTTGTCAATACTTTTGGACAAAAAAGTTTAAGGAAATATTTTCCAGGGCCCGGGCACTTGGAAATTACTCCCAAGTCCCTTCCAGATAAAGCTGGATAATTCTAGTAGCCATTTTCTTGGGCTCCAGCATAGTCACGTCATCCTCATCCCAAGGGAACTGATAGGATTCAACCATTCCCTTGTCACTCCCATAGGTACCAGCATGACAAGCAACATCACCTTCATGCCAAGGGAAACGCAACTGCATCCCTTCAAAAATAGGATTAACAGTGAAAGGAACGCTTGCAAAAGTCAGGCAGGCAATCACAGCATTAATAGCATCAGTATACTTGTTAGTGAACATTTTTTGTTCCTCCTTTGTTTTACTGTAGTCATTGTACCACATGGTAAAGCATTTGTCAATAGGTTTTTCAAAAAAATTTAATGGAATTTTTTTCCAGTTACCCGGGCGTGTGCTGGAAATTTATTCCAGCACTTCCACCTCTTCCCAATCCCAAAACTCTTCATTAGGATTCCAGAATGTGGCAAAATCATCACATTCATCAATGGCAGAAACTCCCAGTTTACAGCGTCCATCCTTTTCCCAGTAGGGACAATCCCAGCCGTTGACAGTGCAGTAAATAACCATTCTTTTTTCTTTCATTGTATCACTTTCCTTTCTTCAAGTTCACAATCTTCACGAGTCATTAGATAATCAAACTCTTTCAAGCACTCATAGTTTCCCGCAAGCGCATACTCTACAATATCTCTTGCAGTAGTCCAAGCAATGTAGTTTTCAGCATCGCAATGGTCAATCCTTGCATCAAAGATGTGGCGCAGGGTATCCACAATTTCAGACGAGATAATATACACAATGTATCACCTTCCTATTGGATTTGTTTCCTTCCCTTGGAACAACTATAGTATAGCACAGCAGAGGGTCTTTGTCAATACTAAATTGAAAAAAATTTGATGGAATTTTTGGAAATGTTTTCCAGTGCCCGGGTGATGGTGACTTAGTCACCATCCCTTTCTTCAAATTCACATACAGGACAAATAAAATCTCTAAAGTCTTCCTCTTCCCAATCAGATTCATAGATAGGCTCGCCGCACTCGGGACAATTATAAAATCGTTCATCCCAATTTACGAAACCGCCGAATACATTTTCAACAATCTTTGCATTCAGTTCCCACATGGAATTTACCTCCTTACCAACCAAAAATCCGAGAGAGTATAACAAGTATTGCATCAAATACAGCTCCAATACCAATGGCACCCATAATCATCCAAAATAAAACATCCATGTCTTTCATGTTATTACCTCCCTCATTTCTGTAATTATAGTATACCACAAATTATCCAAAAGTCAAGTTACAATTTGGTTACAAACACCCGGGCGCGAAGGTGACTTAGTCACCCTCATTCGTCTTCATTGGAAACAGGTCGTCCAGATTGGTAACACCTGGAATAAATTCAGTAATAAAAGAAAAAGGTCTTGCTTCTGCCAATTCTACGTTGTCAATGTCCCACACATCATCAAAGGCTTCTTCGCACGGCGGGCGTAATCCCTTCCAAAATTTGGTTTCTGCTTCCTCTGCGGTTTCCGCTTCAATCATGCAATAACCAGAAAAATCAATGTACCATTTCATTAGATGATACTCCTTTCATTTCTTTTCTTAGGTTGAGTATAGTATAACACTTCACAGGGCATTTGTCAATAGAAAATTGAAAAAAATTTAATGGAATTTATTCCCATTTACCCGGGCGCGTTAGCTGCTGCTAACTCTGGAAGAAAAAGGAAGGGGGATTACTCCCCCTTCACCTGGAAGCGGCTGACCCGCTTCTCCACAACCTTCTCCACGGTTCCAGCTTCTACCAGCTGGCGCAGAAGGGCGGAAGCCTGCTGGCTGGAAGAGAGTTCCAGTTCGGCGGCTACTTCCTTCGCCTGCATAGGCTCGTGGTCAGTCAGCAGTTCAACGATGCGGGCCTTGATACCCTCGTTTTCAATCTGCTTCTTGGTGGGCTTGCGCTCGCCCTTGGACTTGGAAGCGTTCCGCTTCTCATAGCTGGCCTTGCAAGCAACCAGCTTTTCCATGGCTTCCTCGTTGAAGTCAGCGGGCAGGGAAGCAATAGCCATTTCCAGAGCCTTCACATAAGTCATCTTGTTAGTCATAGTATGCACTACCTTTCTCTGTTTTAACGAGTTCAGCTCTCAATCTGTTTTGTTCTTTCCCTTACTGTGGCTTTATTATACCACAGGTTCAGGGGTTTGTCAAGAGTTTTTTTGAATTTCTCTTGATTTTTTTGGAGCCATTTTTTAGGTGGGCTACTTCCAACACCCGACTGTTGGCGGTTTTTTAGGTGCGCTCCCTCACCCGACATCATTATATTACCACAGGTTGCTCCATTTGTCAAGGGTTTTTTCAAAAGTTTTTTCTGGAATTTCTACCAAGATTTTCCAGCGACCCGGGCGAGTTAGCGGGGGTTAACCCCGCTTGTACTCTTTAGTGCCCATAGAGTAAGGAATGTTGTACATCTCACAAGCTTCAATGGCGTACCCGATTGCCAGATTTGCCATTTCCTGGGCTTGCTCATACTTTCTGTTAGGGGTAATCTTGTAAAGAAAATGGTCATTCTGAACCTGTTCAAACAAGTAGGACATTTTCAGTCGTGCATGAGCTTCGACGGCAAGCCGCTCAGATTTGGTAGCTTTTGGCATTTTAATCCATGCTAAACACTGAAAATGTTCATTCTGTCTGATGCTGGAAAGACGCTGTGCTGGGGTGTCTTTGCCAGTTTCACCCAGCTTGAAAACACCATTCTTACGGCAGAAATAATTAAAACCAGTATAAAAGCAAGCCATTATTCATTCTCCATTCATTTTTTATTGATTGGGGTTTACCTTCGTTCCCCTCAACCTTGATTATAGTATAGCAGATAGGAATGGATTTGTCAATACCTTTTTTCAAATTTTTTAATGGAATTTTTTTCCAGTTGCCCGGGCGCAGGAGTTAGCATTAGCTAACTCCATTTTCTTCCAGACAAAATTCAAAACTCAAATCTTTTACCACTTTTTGGGAAATGTATTCACGCACAAGGAAAAGCTCTAAATCTCTAGCCTGCTCCTCTACATAGCTACGGCGCAAATCGCGCACAGTGGAAAGATTTACCATCGGGTATTCCATAGGATAACCACGCGCAACCACAATTACATTGTAAAGATTTTCCACGGGGTTCACCCTCATTCTCTTTTTCTTCTGGAATTTATTGGTTTTATTGCGTTCAACTTTCGTTCTAAATTCTTTCATTTTTGCCTTGCTCATGAGAACACACCCCCAAAATGAAGCACCCAAAATAAACAACAAACCCCACTCATTGCCATTTCAATATACAAAACAGGGCGGTAATTATCCTCGGCAGTATCCAGCTCTTTCCAGCTCCAAAGGAAAATCACCATTAGCACAATCGCAATAATCAAATCTTTCATTTTAATTACCTCCTGGTTCATTTCTTGAGTATAGTATAACAGATGGGAGAGGATTTGTCAATACCTTTTTTAGAAAAATTTACTGGAAATGTTTTCCAAGTGCCCGGGCGGCGCTTTAGCGCACTGAAGCGCTAAAGCATCCTCACTTTCTGGGGGCTGATAATACTACTTTGTATTTAGTATTTTCAAACGTAAAAATAAACTCTCTTTCTACGTTGGTTATTTCTAACGCTTCCCCGCCATTTTCATTTATTGCGGTTGTGAGAATATCCATTATTGCGCGTTTTGCGTTGTTTGCTTTACGTTCCTTTTTGGGGAATTTATAAGCGGATACTTTGCGGTCAGCTTGACGCATTTTTTTTGCTACTTTCTGTTGTTCAGAATTTAACTCAAAAAGTTTTGCCCCGTGGTCTATTGCATCATCATCAGCTAATACTTGTTTAGCTTCTTCCTCTGTCAAATCTAATACCTGCATTAAATGTTCGATTCTCTCCATTTTTATTTACCCCCTTTTTGGGGAGGGGGTTAAACCCCCTCACCCATGGCCTTGAAATAAGTAATGCGCTTATCTACGTACTTATCTACCATTCCGTTCAGGTAGAGCGTCCGCAGAAGTCCGCTCACCCTCTGGGAAGTCGCATCGTTCAGAGCGGGAACACCTGCGCAGATTTCAGAGATACGGAAACCTCTGTCCACATCTTCCCGCAGGAAATCCAGAATTTCCGCACGGACGGCGTCGTTCTCTGCCTGCTTTGCGCTAGGCTTGCGGGGAGCGGTGTTCTTCTTAATGGCCTGTTCCTTCATCTTCTCCAGCTTTTCCACAACATCCGTCATGTCAGCGGGAACGTAGGACAGAGCAACTTCCAGAGCCTTAACAGTAGTCATCTTATTGGTAGCCATAGTATCACTCACTTTCTCTGTTTGTGGGGTTTATCAGCTCCCCTTGATGTATTAAGTATAGCACAGGTTGAAGGGTTTGTCAAGAGTTTTTTGCAGTTTTTCTGATTTTTTTTGTGAGAACCACGAATGGAAAAAACTCTCAAAAAATTATCGTTTGAAACTCTGTCCCTAGGGCTTTGGGGCCCCTTGCCCTTTGGACAAGTATAATATAACACATTGGGGCGCGTTTGTCAATACTGATTTGAAAATTTGGGGGCATTCTCTGTTTTGCACAATTTTGATGCAAAAATTGCGTCATTTTTGTGCATTTTGACGGCGCGCCCGGGTGAACTACCAATTTCAGGAAAAGCTGGGGTCAAGAGAGAACAAGGAAATTCATTGAAAAATTTGGTAACGATTTCCAGCGCGCGACACCGGAACCCCTGGGCCGTGTGCGTGTGCGACGGGTGCACGCAGTATTTATTTATACAAGCGGAACTAATAGAAAAATCAATTTAAAATATTTATACATATTTATTTATTATTAAGGGTACCGGCGCAATTCTCAAATCAAAAACCTTCCAGGTCTATTTACTTCTGGAAAATGAAATAAAAATAGGGGCTGATTTATTTTCAAAAATGAGATGAAAAAACGAGAGTATTTCTTTCGTAGATTCAAAGGAAACAATTTCGTTTTTCAATCCAAAAATCATAAGGAAACACTCTCGTTTTTCAATTCAGAAATCTTCAATTTTTTTATTTTTTTCTTTGGCTCGATTATACTCTGAACCTTTGCCCTTTTTATTAGCTATTCTTTTGGACCTTTTCCGCAGAGTATTTAAACCATCACCATCAGTCTTTTTAATTTCTTTAACGGTTTTTTCATCCATTTATTAAAGACCTCCCAGAACTTCAAGAATATTATTTACATCATAGGCATTTCCGCCTGCATTATTCCATTCAATTCTATTTCTTTCTTCATCATCAAACAGGATGCCGATTTCATTTACTACGGTACTTTTGGGGGTGCCATAGGAAACAATTTTCACATCATCAAAATGGACGCTTGCCAGATGTTTTTTTAACCACATCTTTTTTGCTTCTGTTACAACCTTGTTGTAATCGGGGTTATCTTCCTTAGAGAGCCAAGAGACAACACCAATTTTCCATCCAAGGGCCTGTAACTTGTTCAGCTTGTGGGCCAGCGCAGAAAGCCGAATCAGGGGTTTTGCGATTTCATAGGGAAGGGGATTTCTCTCAATTAGATAGGAGAGCCAATTTTCCACGCCATACAGATCGGCAATAGTCCCATCCATGTCGAAATAAATAGCCTTGTTCATCATTCTGACCAACCCTTTCTTTAAAAGGTTTTTTATCTTTTCTGTATTATTATAATACCAAATTTTTTTATAAAAGTCAATAGGGAATCGCAAATTTTAGAAGTTTGTGCAATTTGCACAAAAGCGCCCGGGCGAGTTACCCTGTGCTTACAAGGTAACTTTGCACTGTCTAAAATCATGCCACAGATGGGGCTGAGTCAGCGGAGACCGCAGGGAATAAGCTTGGTATTGCAAGAAAGATAAAATGCGGATTTCTGTTATTGTAGTTTCATCATCTAAATCAAACTTTTTATTTATTACAGAGCCGTGCAATCTGCCAGGGGTTTTTGCAAAAACTTTAGTAGTAAAACCAAACGGGTCCATAATCTTAATCTCATAATAATTCATTTTTTTATTCTCCTTTCTTTTGGCGTATTCTTTCGGGGTTTTATCCCCGAAAGATAACATTTCCAGAGAGGTTATTTACAAGCTTGACAGGCTCGTTTTTAACCATGGCCAGGGTTTCGGCCAGAATCTTAATGGCCCGCAGGTCATTCATAGAGGAAACGGGGGTCTTGCCCACGTAGATGGTAAACAGAGTGATATTCATTGAAGTTACCTCCTTATTCATTTCGTACCCTTATTATAAGCGATGTTTTGCGATTTGTCAAGGGGTTTATGCGATTTTTCTTCTGGAATTTTTTGGTTATGGCGCCCGGGTGGCTGGCCTTACCCGATATGGGCGGCCAGCCAAGCCAGCATCTTTTTGCTTTCTTTAGCGCACCGGATTTTCATCCCGCCGCCGTTCTTCTGGCTTTCCCGCTCGGTCTTGCAGAACTCGGTGCAGAAGGCGGTGAACTCGTCCCGGTTCATCATATAGACCTGATAATCGGCGGTAACGTAGGCCCAGAGGTTGCTGTGGGTGCGCTCCATATAGAGGGCCCAGATTTCATCATAAGTTTCCCGGCCTTCGCACAGGGTGGCGCTCATAAGGGTGAAGGCAGAAGCCTTGACGGAGATGAGCATTTCACCAAGCTCGATATCAGAGCCTTTGTCATATGCACCGCTATCATGGGTGGTGCGGTCGATGCCCATATAGTGGCACAGATCGTGCTCACGGGCAATGCCCTTATTAGTAGCGGGGGAAACGTGGTCAATCTTGAAGGTCTTCATCTGAAGCACTCCCTTTCCTTAGGATGGTTATAGTATAGCACCATTCCCCGGGATAGTCAATACAAAATCGCAAATTTCCCCTTGTGCAAATTATACAAATGTTGGAGCGGATTTTTGGGGGCTGTTGTGCAAGTTGCACAATTAGTGTAACCTGGGTCACATTAAAAGTAACAAAAGAGTTACAATCTCTAACAATCAATTACAATCTTTTTTTTACTTTCAAAACACTTTTTTTAAGTTAGCAGTTAGCAAAGGGTAATGCTAGTTAGCACAAGCTAATTGTTGTTAGTTCGAACTAACTCCGGTTAGCAGGGACTAACTGGAGTTAGCCTAGGCTAACTTTAGCACACTAAAGCTGTAGCGATTTAGCGAACTAAAGTGCGCCGGACCTGGCAATTTGAACAATTAGCGGCTGCTAACTTTGTGCATTTTGACGAGGTTTCGGGATTCGTCAAGTTGCACAAAAATGTAACCAAATTGTAACCAAAATTTGTGCAATTTGACGGTGGCGCGAACTCGGCTGCCAACGACTGCGCTGGGCCACAGTGCACTCGTTGGCGGCCGGTTCGTCATTTTGCACAAATGCGTGCGTGCGAGGGGCCTTAACTTTATGCATTATGACGAAAAAAAATTTTTGTGCAAAATGACGAATCAAATCCTGATTCGTCAAAATGCACAAAAAAAGAGGCATTGCCCGGCCTCATCGGGGGGAAGCTTGACGCCCTTCCCTGGCGGTGGTGTCCACTTTCGGGGACACGCCCGGCTCCGTTTGCTAGCCGCAGGAGCGTCGCGGCGCTGGGGTCGTTCCCTTGCCCCTTGGGGAACTTGATGGCCTCCATTTCTATCCCGCGGCCTTGGGGGCGGCCTAGCTACTTTGTGGGGAGTATCGCCCACGTTTCGCCGACGCGGCTGGGATTTTGGTGTCATCGCGCATCCCGTGCGCTCAAGAGGGACAAGTCAACCTCTTTTCTATGGTCTTATTATAGCACCCGCAAGGGGTTTTGTCAAGGGTTTTTTCTTTTTTTTTTTTTTGTTCCCGGAGGGCCGGGGCTTAGTAGCCCCAGCCGATGGAGGTTACCCTCCATCCCTCCTCCCGCAGTGCGGGATAAAGGGCGGCGAAACTCGCCAACCCGTGTTCCCACACACGGGACTCACAGGCCCACAGGCCAGTGAAGAGGTTCCGATGGAACCGGATGTATTCAATTTTCATGGAAGTGACCTCCTTTGTTTTACTGTAATCATTATAGCAGACCCGCCCGGGTTTGTCAACCCTTTTTTTCATTTTTTTTATTTTTTTTTGGTTCCCCATACCCCTCCGGGGAACCACTGGCCGGCTATTTTTTACCTCCCGCCCTAGGGGGTGGCCCTTGGTACTTTGTGGGGTATCTTGCCCACGTTTCCCAGAGGGAGGGCCCGGAGGGTTTCCCCTCCTGACATGATTATAATACCACAGGCCCGGCTAAAAGTCTATTGACAAATCTCACAAATCGGGATGTTCTATTTTGTGCATTTTTACTCTTGACAGCCGAGCCTATTTTGTGGTATAATATTTCTGTACTGCCTGCGCGCGCGGTCGCCGGCCGTTAGCGGGGGCTAACTGTGCCTGGGTGTGCGCCTTTATTGCAATAAAGCACTAAAGTGCACAAGGGCAAAAAACTACGAGGATTTTTTAATCCTCGTAGTCAATGGCGATGACCTTCCAGCCCTTGGGCGGTTCGTAGTTTTCCGGCAGGCCCTTCCAGAGAATCAATTCAGTATCGGCCCACTCTCCATCAATCTTTCTGATTTCAATGCTCCACATAATCTTTTTTCCTTTCTGGTTTGTTAGGTTTTCCTTCCCTCTTTCTGATTGTATTATAGCAGACTCAACCGGGTTTGTCAACCCCTTTTTCAAATTTATTTAATTCTTTTTACTTTGATAACCTTAGCCCCAGAGTATTCAGCTTTTCCCTCTTTCAGAAATTTGCGGTTAGGATTGACAAGGGTGATGGTAGATTCTTCGCCGCAAAGGCTGATGGTAATTTCATAAATCTTTTTCATTTTTTTTCATTTCCTTTCCTTTTTTCTGTCTTTATTATAGCATCGGCCGGGCGATTTGTCAACCCCTTTTTTGAAATTTTTTAGGGAAATTTATCTCTCCCTAAAAAACAATCCCGCATAAATTCCAACTGTTCCAGAGAAAAGCGGGCCGCAAATTGTGCGGGCGTCTCTTCAAAGAGATGGTATCCGTTGGCAACCATTTCCATTACAACTTCCAGCTTTTTCATTTTGTGTTCCTCCTTTGTTTTTGTACCTTTATTATACCATACTTTTGGCAAATGTCAAGACCTTTTTTCAATTTTCTTTTGGTCTTTGCGGGTCCGACCCCCGCACCCTCTGAAGGGCTGTTGTCGGCTTGGAGGTCCTTCCTACTGGGACCCCGTCCTTGATTATTATTATAGCAGATAATAGCCAAAAGTCAATTACAAAATGGTTACAATTTTATTTCAGAATGGTTACAATTTGCGCCCGGGCAAATGGGAAAAAGAGGGAATTACTTCCCTCTCGCCCATGTCAGAACGTCCATAATCATTTCAGGATTGAAGGCCCAACCTTCCATTTCTTCCCACTCAATCACATTGTTTTCTTCATCGTCAAACAGAATCCCATTTTTCACGGTGGGCACTGTGCTTTTGGGCGTCCCATAGGGAACAATGTTGATTTCATCAAAGTGAACGCTTGCAAGGTGTTTCTTGAGCCAATTCTTTTTGGCTTCAATAACCTTTTCGTCAAATTCCTTGTTGCTATTCTTAGCTAACCAACTAACTACCCCGATTGTCCATCCCTTTTTCTGAAGGTTATTCAACCGACGGGCAAGGGCGTTCATGTTTACCAGAGGCTTAGCAACTTCATAGGGGAAGGGATTGTTTTCCAGTAGATAACCCAGCCAGTTTTCTACGCCGTAGAAGTTGGCGATTGTTCCATCCATGTCAAAGTAGATTGCCCGATTGATTTTCATTTTGTTCAGCTCCTTTTCTTTTTCTGATTATAGTATACCACAAATTCCGGGATTGTCAAGAGTTTTTTTCAAAAAAATCAAAAAACTTTTTTCAAAAAACCTCTTGACAAATTGAAAAAACTGTGATACAATAAAGGGGGAATTATTTTTTTTTTTTTTTTTTTT